>SESA01000095.1_pt1 | contig 59335 bp, 53 predicted proteins | sample 3171451 | NCBI WGS metagenome assembly SESA01 (sample SAMN06051862, study PRJNA518727) | freshwater metagenome | biome: subpolar coniferous forest; feature: holomictic lake; material: water; isolation source: holomictic Lake 227, 8 m depth | place: Canada: near Kenora, Ontario | collected...
CTTTCCTTGTGTCCCGAGCTGCTTGCTTCACGGCAATAGCGACATTCGGCGGCATGCGCAGTGCATGCTGCCGAGGATGGCCTTTTGCCCGGCGCAGGCGGGTGAGCCGAAAGTGGCCCTCAACGAGGGCGATTTCCTATTTCCTTCAGCCCGTTCATTGGGTTGTTTTTGACGGGCAGTTTATTTGATTTCGATGTCGCCTGCGGCGCCCGGGCCTTTGCGGGCAACGGCCGCCCAACCTTTCATTACTTTGCCGCCGAGATGAAGTTGATCGCGCCATTCCCACGCGATGCCGACTTCGTCGATGCGCCCGTCGGGTAGGGTGACCTTGCATTTAACGACCATCGGATTGGACGGCTTAATGTATTCAATTTTCGGCGCCGCTGATCGTCCACTATAAAAAACCGAGGCGAAGGGAGCTGGCAGCGAGAGTCTATAAGTCTCCGACAAAGAACTGAACCCCGCTGAACTTGTGATGGTGGGATCAGCCGAAGGTGCAGAAGATCCCAGGTATTGCACGATAAAATCCTTGCCGCTGCCCAGGTTGAATCGATGGACTCCTCCCTCCGCTTTTAGCTCGCCGGCGGGCAATGCCACCACGCAGGAAACCTCATGGCAACTCTTCCAACCGTATAGATGATCCACCACCACCCCGTAATCAGGTTTCACGATCAGGACTTCTCGCTGGTGGGCAACGTTGCCTTGTGCGTCTTTCCAGACGCCTGCGATAAAGTCAGCATCGCTGGCAAACTTTTGAAATAGAATTTGCGGTGCATCATAAGGCAACGGCTGATGATCGATACTGACAACAAAGTTCGCCACGCCAGCTGGCGGTGCGACAAAAGCGCTTTCAGGATGGGTGAGCAACAATGTAGCGGCGGCGCTGACTGTTTCTTGCTGCCCGTTAGCCGCCTGGATGTCCGCGCTGAAGGTGGATAAGACGCACAAAATCAGGGCTGGGAGTGATGCTATATATTTCATGTTCAACTTTTTTCCCGTCCGGTTGGGGATTCACAAAGATCGGTGGATGATTTCGGGATGCATTGCCCCCCCCGGATGCACGTTGCCAACCGGCCCTGTTTGCCGGGATGTCCGCCTATGGCGCGGAGGGGGTTGCGCCTCGTCTATCGATGAATGCAGATTAAGCGAGCGACGCCGCCCACGGCAAAAAGATGTGTAAAATGACCTTTGTTCATTTTTCAACAGGCTGCTAATGCAGGCGGATTTTCAAGACGACTTTGACAATCGCCTCAGGCTGGCCGACGAGGCAGCCCGGTTTGTGGCCGTCCTGGGGCAGGTAGATGGCGAATTGCCCGGCGCTCAGCACGGTGGCCAGGGCGTTCGGGAGGGTGCCGGTTCCGTATTTTTGGACGTCCTTGGCCTCGTTGTAGGGGGCACCCGCGGGGAGGGATTCCGCCGGAGCGTAGAAGATTTTTTCCTGGCCGGAGACGATGTATTGGATGTCGGCGTAAACCTGGTGGGTTTCCCACGCTTTGGTTTCCTCGGGGGCGGTCGTGTAGCGCTGGACGGCGGCGTAGAGGCGGTCGCCCTCAATGGGATACTTGCCGTCCGGGGTGGCGGGATCGAACGCTTTCAGGTAAGCGAACGCCGCGGGAAAGAGGGGATGCAGGGCGAGATAGCTGCCGCAATGGGTGAGGGAGTCAAGAACCATAGAGAGTGTTACTTTTCGCGGAAGGTGATGCGGGCCTTGGAGAGGTCGTAGGGGGAGAGTTCGACGGTGACTTTGTCGCCGGGGACGATGCGAATAAAATTTTTGCGCATTTTGCCGGAGATATGCGCCAGTACATCGGCACCGTTGGGAAGTTTGACACGAAACATGGTTCCCGGCAGCACATCCACCACGGTTCCCTCAGTTTGGATTCCCTCTTCTTTGGGCATTTGGCCGGATGATGCCGCTCCTTCGGCTGGAGTCAACTAAGAAAAAGGGGGGCTTCCTCCGTTCTTTTCGCCCCGTTTGCGTTTCTTTTTCCAGGCGTTACGAGCCCGGGTGCGCCAGCGCAGGCTGGTGATGTGGGGGTCGATGCGGGCGACCAGGAAGTAGGCGGCTTTTTCCAGAAGGCGGGTCAGCAAGCTGCGCGAGGCTTTCCAGCGCCGCGGATCGACGGCGCGGCTGTGGAGCAGGTCGCGCTCAAAAATCGCGCGCGCCTCGGCGGCGGTTTGCGCGTCGCCCACCCGGATCATAAGCTCGTGGTTGATGTTGAGGCTGCGCGCGTCGAGGTTGGCGGAACCGGCATAGACGGCGTCGTCGATGACGACGAGTTTGGCGTGGAGGATCTGCGGCTGGTATTCGTAGATTTCCACTCCGGCGCCCATGAGTTTGGCATAGAGGCTGTGGCTGGCGAGCCGCGCCGCCTCGATGTCGGTCCGGCCGGCCAGCAGGAGCTGCACGCGCCCGCCGCGCCGCGCCACGCCCATCAATGCCCGCCGTAGCCGCCAGGTGGGGACGAAGTAGGCGCAGGTGATCTGGACCAGCCGCGCGGAGGCGAGATCGCCGAGCAGCGCGCGTTTGAACGCCCGGTGCCCGCGGCCCGGTTCGCTTAAAAGAAGCGTCCAGGGGCACCCTTCCACGGCGGTTTCGGGCCGCAGGCGCAGCCGAGGGAGGCGCAGGCGCGGCAGGCGGAGGAGGGGTGGGGATGCCGCTTTGGCGAAAATCCGGGTGAAGCTGGTTTCCAGCGCGGCGGCGAGCGGGCCCGCGATGTGCAGCCCGAGATCGCGCCAGCCGCGGGTGACGCCGTCGCCACGATACTCCTCGCTCACGTTGAAGCCGCCCACGATGGCTTCCGCGCCGTCGATGACGAGCAGTTTGCGGTGGTTGCGCCGCCCGTAGCGTTCGGAGGCGCGGAAAGCGTTGAACCAGCGGAACTCGCCGCCGAGCTGGATGAGCGGGTCCCAGAAATGGGCGGGCAGCCCGAGCGAACCGAAGGCATCCAGGAGCACCTGGACGCGGACCCCGCGCCGCCGCGCCCGGAGAAGCGCCTCCCGGAAGCTCTTTCCCAGCGGGCCCGGCGTGAAAATATACATTTCAAAGCAAATCGTGCGGGTGGCCCGGCCCATGGCGGCGAGCATCGCGGCGAGGCCGTCCGCGCCGGTGGGCAGCCACCGGAAAGTGGAGGGGGCCGGCGGTTCCGCTCCGGCGTTTTGTTTCTGGGAGTTCAATTTCAGCATTGCAATGGCAACGCGGGGGCGTTTACTGGAAAGCAGCGCGGCCCCTCTTGGCCGCCGGTTGGACTGCTCATCTTATGAAAACGTCCGCGTCTCCTATGAAATCGGCGCTCGAAGAAGTGACTGCGCTTCGTCGGGTTTTCCGGGCCACTTTGAAGCAATTTGGCGCGAGGGTCGAGTCCGATTTGGACCGCCTGGACGCCGCCGTTCAGAAAGCGGCCGGGAAGAAAGGGGCTCTCTCCGCCGAGCAGGCCCACGAGGCCCGCGATCTGGTGACGCTCGTGCGCACGCTGGAAGTGAAGCCGGAGAAAGGCCGCCGCCGTGATTTGAAGAAGATCGAGGGCGTGCTGGAGGACTCGCTGGATCTCGTCAAAAAGTGGTGACGAGGGCGTGAGGCTTTCTCAGGTTTCCCCGATGGTGACTTCCGTCCCCGATTTTACGAGGTCGAAGAGGGCTATTATATCGGCATTGCGCATCCGCACGCAGCCGTGGCTGCACGGTTCGCCGATCCGCTCTTCGTGGTTGGTGCCGTGGAGGTAAATGTAACGGTCTTTGGTGTTGGCGTTGCCAGGTTCCAGGCCCTCCAGCCAGAGGATGCGGGTGAGGACGAGGTCGCGGGGATCGCCGGGGCTGTGCGGCGGGGCCTGCTCGCCGGTCGGTTCCCGGCTGGAAAAGACGGCTCCCAGCGGAGCGTCCGCGCCGATTTTCTCGCTGATGGCGAACCGGCCCAGCGGCGTTTTGTTGCTGCCCGGCTCCGAGCCAAGCCCAAACCCGGAGGTGGAGACGGGGAAGCTGGCCACAAGGCGTTCGCCCGTTGTGGGAGCGGGTTCCAGGAGGTCGAGCCGCTGGGCGGCGATGGAAATGCGGATTTTGCGTGGGAAAGATTGCATGGCGTGCTCCACCTTGTATATCGTTGCGAACTTTTCAGCAAAGTCCATCACCATGAGCCGTAAATCCACTGTCGCAGTCGTCGGAGCCACGGGCGCCGTCGGCATCGAAATGATCAAAGTCCTCGAACGCCGCCAATTCCCGGTAGAAAAATTGGTGCTGCTCGCATCCGCCCGTTCGGCGGGGAAAACCCTCCCTTTTCGCGGGGAGACGGTGACGGTCCAGGAGCTGACGGAAGATTCCTTCCATGGGGTGGACATCGCCCTCTTTAGCGCGGGCGGCGGGATTTCGCGCAAGTTCGCGCCCTTCGCCGTGAAGGCGGGGGCCGTCGTGGTGGATAATTCTTCCGAGTTCCGCATGAACCCGGACGTGCCGCTCATCGTCCCGGAGATCAACGGCGCGGACGTGAAGCTCCACAAGGGGATCCTCGCCAACCCGAACTGCACCACCGCGATCACGCTGATGGCGCTGTATCCGTTGCACAAGGCGTTTGGCGTCAAGCGCGTCATCGCGTCGAGCTACCAGGCCGTCTCCGGCACCGGCGCGCAGGCGATTGCCGAGCTGCGCCAGCAGGTGGAGGACATCACCGCGGGCCGCCCCGTGGAACCCCGCGTCTACCCGCACCAGATCGCCTTCAACGTCCTGCCGCACGTTGATGTATTCCTCGACACCGGCTACACGAAGGAGGAGATGAAGATGCAGAACGAGGCCCGGCGCATCATGCACCTGCCCGAGTTCAAGGCATCCGTGACTTGCGTGCGCGTCCCGGTTTACCGCGCCCATTCGATTTCCGTGAACGCGGAGTTTGAGCGCCCGGTTTCCGTGGAAGAAGCCCGCAAAGTGCTCACCGGGGTCCCCGGGCTCCAGTTGGTGGACGACCCCTCCCAAAACCGCTACCCCCTTCCGCTCTACGTGGCCGAGAAGGACGACTGCCAGGTGGGACGCATCCGGCGCGACTGCGCGCTGGAGAACGCGCTCGCTTTCTGGGTCGCCGGAGATCAGCTCCTCAAAGGCGCGGCCCTGAACGCCGTGCAGATTGCGGAGTTGCTGTAACGCCCTATTTGAGCACCATGTCCGCGACCTGCGACACGTCTTTGTCGCCGCGGCCCGAGAGGTTCACGATGAGGATCTGATCCTTGCCCATCGCCGGCGCGACCTTGAGGGCGTGGGCCACGGCGTGGGAGGATTCCAGCGCGGGGATGATCCCCTCGGTGCGCGAAAGCACCTGGAAGGCGTGGAGCGCCTCGTCGTCCGTGGCATAGGTATATTCGGCCCGGCCAACGTCACGCAGGTAGGCGTGTTCGGGCCCCACCGCCGCGTAGTCGAGCCCGGCAGAGACGGAGTGGGTGAGCTGGATCTGCCCGTCGGCGTCGGCGAGGACGTACGTTTTGGCTCCTTGCAGGACGCCCAGTTTGCCCCCCTGGAAGCGCGCCGCGTGCCGCCCCTCAATGATCCCTTCGCCGCCCGCCTCCACGCCCACCATGCGCACGGACGCATCGCCGAGGAACGGGTGAAAGAGGCCGATGGCGTTGCTGCCGCCGCCGACGCAGGCGATGAGCAGATCGGGGAGCCTGCCTTCCTTTTCAAGGATCTGGCGCCGGGCTTCGACGCCGATGACGCGCTGAAAATCGCGCACCATCATCGGGTAGGGATGGGAACCGTAGGCGGTGCCCAGGATATAGTGGGTGGTGCGGACGTTGGTGACCCAGTCGCGCATGGCTTCGTTGATGGCTTCCTTGAGGGTGGCCTGCCCGGCGGTGACGGGAACGACGGTGGCCCCCAGGAAACGCATCCGGGCGACGTTGAGCGCCTGCCGTTCCATATCGACGGCCCCCATGTAGATGACGCATTCAAAGCCGAAGCGGGCGGCAACGGTGGCCGTGGCGACGCCGTGCTGGCCCGCGCCGGTTTCCGCGATGACGCGCTTTTTGCCCAGGCGGCGGGTCAGGATCGCCTGGCCGATGGCGTTGTTGATCTTGTGCGCGCCGGTGTGGTTGAGGTCCTCGCGCTTGAGGTAAATTTTGGCGCCGCCCAGCTCTTGCGTCAGGCGCTCGGCGAAATAAAGGGGGGAGGGGCGGCCGACATAGTTGGCCATTAAATCGTCGAATTCCCGCTGAAACGCCGGGTCCTTGCGCGCCTTTTCATACTCCAGGGTGAGGTCGTTGAGGGCCGTCATGAGCGTCTCGGGGACGAACATGCCGCCAAAGGGACCAAAGTGGCCGTGGAGATCGGGAAGCGTTTCAGGATTCATGGGAAGCCCGACAACTTAGCGGGAAAGCCTCCGGGAGAAAAGCGCGAATAGATCGGCAATGAAGTTGCCAGCGCAGGTGAGATCCCCAATTGAATTTACGCGAGGAGTTTTTGAAGGGCGCGCCGGTGGGGAGCGGGCATCGGGGTGGCTTCGAGTTCGGCGGGGGAGAACCAACGCTGGTTTTCAGCCAGGAAAAGCGGGGTGGTGCCGGGATAGACGGCCAGGTGTACCCGGTGGTGGGTGAACGGGTAGTGGAGGGAGGCCAGCGGCTGGCCGCAGTGAGGTTCCGTCAGCAACGGGAGCCGCCAAAGGCCCCGCCAGCGTTTGCCGGTTTGTTGCTCCAGGAGCACGCAGCCCTCGCGGAGGATCCACCCGCAATGCTCATCAAGCTCCACGGTTTTGGGCCGGGGGCGCTTGAGGGGGAGCGTTTCCGGCTCCTCCGCCTGGCAGAAGAGGCGCACGGGGCAGGCATGGCAACGGGGGGCGCGCGGGGTGCAGACGAGCGCCCCGAGTTCCATGAGGCCCTCGTTGAACATGCCCGCGCCGCCTTCTTCCAGGCTCGGCTGCCACGCTTCCGCGGCGGCTCGGAGCGTCTTCATTCCCACGGCGTCGTCGGCGGGTTTGCGGTAGGAGAGAAGCCGCGCGGCGACGCGGACGATATTGGCATCCACGGGGGGCGTCGGCTGGTCGAAGGCGAAGGTGGCGACGGCGGCCGCCGTGTAGGGCCCGATGCCGGGGAGTGTGCGGAGGGTTTCGGCGTTGTGCGGGAAACCGCCGCCGTGGTCCCGGACGATGGCGCGCGCCGCGGCGTGCAGGTTGCGCGCCCGGGAGTAGTAGCCGAGGCCCTGCCAGGCATGGAGGACGTCGTTTTCCTGCGCGGCTGCCAGCGCCCGGACGTTGGGGAAACGCTCCATCCAGCGCTGATAGTAGGCGATGACGGTCGATACCTGGGTCTGCTGGAGCATCATTTCGGAGACGAGGACGCCGTAGGGATCGCGCGGAGCGGGCGTCCGCCAGGGGAGCGGCCGGCCGTTCTCCAGGAACCAGTCGGTGAGCGCGCAACGAAATTCCCGCACATCGCCGTGAAACGGATTTTTCTCGGCCAGCGCCGTGCGGTTGTGTTTGATGGAGGACGTCATGCCGGAAACTGGCCCCACTCTCTATACCGCCCCTCTCTCCGCCGCCCAAGCCGCGAAATTACGCAAATTGCTGGAGGAGGAGGGATGGGATTTCGAGCCGAAGCCATACACTCTCTATTACGGCAGGAAGGGGAAGGTCAACGTGGCGGTTTATGAAAAAGGCCCCAAGGTGGTCGTGCAAGGGAAGGGGACGGGCGAATTTGTGACGTTTCGGCTGGAGCCGGAGATTCTCGGGGAAGCGCGGCTGGGCTATGAGGAGGTCCATTCCCCGGAGATGTTCGCGCCGCATTTCGGCGTGGACGAGAGCGGCAAAGGCGATTTCTTCGGCCCGCTGGTGATTGCCGGGGCGTATGTGGACCGGGACATTGCCCGCGCCTTCCAGGAGGCGGGCATCCAGGATTCCAAGCGGATCGGCTCGGATTCCCGCATCCGCGCGCTGGCGGAGACGATCCGCAGGACGCCGGGCGTGGCGCTCAGCGTGGTGGAGATCCCGCCGCGGAAATACAACGAGCTGTACACGAAGATCGGAAATTTGAACCGCCTGCTGGCGTGGGGCCACGCGCGGGTGATCGAGAATTTGCTGGAGCAGCGGCCCAACTGCCCCCGGGCGCTGTCCGACCAGTTCGCCAACCCGGCGCTGATCGAACGGGCGCTGATGGCGAAGGGGCGGCAAATTCAGCTCGAACAGCGGACGAAGGCGGAGTCGGACCTGGCCGTTGCCGCCGCGTCCATCATCGCGCGCGAACGGTTCATTGGCTGGCTGGAGCGGGCGGGCCGCAATTACGGGATGGCGACGCTGCCGCGCGGGGTTTCGGCCCAGGTAAAAAGCGTGGCGCGCGAACTGGTGGCGAAGGGCGGCCCCGGGGTTCTGCACGAAACCGCCAAGACGCATTTCAAGACGGCGCAGGAGCTGGAGTAGAAGACGCGGAGATGCAGGTGGAAACCCCGCGCTCTATTTGACCTTGGATTGCGCGACGCGCTCTTTTTGGAAGGCTGCTTCGGCGCGCTTCAAGTCGCGCAGGGCGATTTGGTAATCGTAGACTTGGTTGGTGAGCAAGGTCCGGGAGTTGTTCAAATCGCGCAGGGCGGTTTGCGCGTCGAGGCTGGTGGCGGCCCCGGCCTGGTATTGGGCCTGGAGGTCGGTGTAGTTTTGGGTGGCGGCTTCCACTTCGGCGCTCAGGGCTTTGAGGGCTTCGCGCCCGGTTTGCACGCTCACCCAGGCGCTCTTGACTTCCGATTCGATGGATTTGCTGGTTTTTTCCAGGCTCAGCCGGGCCTGGGCGATGGTCTGGTTCGCGTTGATTAAATCGATCTCGCGCTGGCCGCCGGTGAGGAAGGGCATGGTGACGGCGATGACGGCGGCTTCGTCGTGGGTGCGGCTGGCTCCGTCGCCGGAAGTGCTGCTCCACTGGGTGCTGGCTTGCGCGGTGATTTTGGGGCCGTATTCGGCGAGGACTTCGCCGCGCAACGCGATTTGCTGCTCGACGCCGATGGCGCTTACCTTGAAGTCCTCACGGTCTTCGTAGGCGTTTTTCAAGGAATCTTCAAACGGCACGCCGAGGTCGGCTTCGTCGGGCGGTTCGGCGAGCGTGAAGGTGGTTTTGCCGCCGAGGTTGAGGATGTTGCTCAAGGTGTCTTTGGCGGTGTCGAGGGTTCCCTGCGACTGGATCAGCGTATTGCGTGCGCCTTCCAGGGTCGATTTGGCCCGCAGGACGTCGATGCGCGCGACGGCCCCGGCGTCGAACCGGGCTTGCGCGGTGGCGAGTTGCTCGTTGGCGAGATCCACCGTTTGCTGGTTGACGGCGACGAGCTTCTGCTGTTTGAGGACGTTGTAATACGCCTGGGCCACGCCAAAGAGGGTCTGGCGGACGGTGTATTGGTATTGCAGCCGGGCCGCCTTGGCGGAGAGTTTGCCGTAGCGGTAGGCGGGGAAGACGCTGGGGTCGAAGATCGGCTGGGTGTAGGTAAAGCCGCTGAAGCGGGTGTCGTAGATGCTTTGACCGGAAGTGGCGGTTGTGGTGACGGTGTCGAGATGGCTGGTGTTGCGGCTGTTGGTGTAGCTGGCGTTGCCGGTCAGTTGCGGCCCCAGCTTGGCCAGCGCGCTCCAGGGGAGGAGGTTGGCTTTGCGGATTTCGTAATACGCCGTGCGGATGGTCTGATCGCTGGTGAGCGTCATGTCGTAGGCTTGCTCCAGCGTGATGAGGCGGGAGGCGGCGGTCGGTTCCGCCGGTTTGGCGGCGGATTTCTTGGCCGCCGGAGACGGGCTGGCCGTTGGGCTGGCGGCGTTTGGGGCGGCCGACGCTGCCGCGCAAACCAGCAGGAGGAGAGAAATTAGGAGGTGTTGTTTCATGGAAGCGTGCATTCTCCGGGGCTGAATTTCACAAAAATCGGCCGCAGCGCTCGGAGGGCTTCCATGAGCTTGGCGCGGTCGATTTCGGAAAGGGGAGCAAGCAAGTTGGCCAGATGATTGTGTGTGATAGCGCGGGTGGCAAGCAGTTCGTTGCGTCCGACGGTGCTGATTTCCAGCAATACCCGGCGGCGGTCGGACGGATCGCCCCGGCGGGTGACGGAGCCCGAGGTGACGAGCCCGTCGATGATTTTCGAGGTTGCCGGAAGCCCCAACCCGAGAAAGTCGGCGATCTTGGAAACCGAGGCGGTGCCGTAGCGGTTCAAAAAGGCGAGCGTGCGGAACTGCGCCATTGTCAGCGTGGTCGCGGCATCACGGCGCAACTCGCAGTGAAGCGATCCCATGATGAGCGGGAGCACTTCCAGAAATTCCACGGCACATTCGAGCGCGGGTTCCGGTTTTTGGGGTTGTTCCATGGGCGATTCGCCTGGCGAATAGTGTGGAGCCGTATAGTTCACCGGGCGAAGTAATGTTTTTCCAGCCCGGTGACAAGCGGAAAATGACCGGCGGAAAAATTGGAAGCCCAGGGTTGAAATTCTTGCCCTGTGCGACTAAAGCTTCCCGGACTTATGGGACGCCAATGGTTACAAGCCAAACGTGAAGTTGCCGGCCTGAAAAAAGGGAGGGCCAACAGCAAATTACTGAAAGAAATCTCCGTCGCCGCAAAACTCGGCGGGCCGGACCCGGATGCCAACGCCCGGTTGTTCGCCGCCGTGGCCAAGGCGCGGCGCGAGAGCGTGACGCGCGAGGCGATCGAGCGCGCCATCCGCAAAGGAGCGGGCATTGGCGAGGAAAAACTGGTCATGGAGCACGTGGTTTACGAGGGCTACGCGCCGCACAAGGTGCCGATCATCGTCGAAGTGCTCACCGACAACAACAACCGGACGGCCCCGGAAATCCGCGTCCTTTTCAAGCGGGGCCAGCTCGGCGCGCCCGGCAGTAACAAGTTCCTCTTCGACCACGTGGGCCTCGTGGAGGCGCATCGGCCGGGCGAGGGGATCGATCTTGAGGAAGCCGCCATCGAGGCCGGCGCCAACGAGGTGGAGCCGCTTTCGTCCGAACAGAACGACGACATTCCCGAAGGCTCGACGGGAGCCCGCTTCATTGCCGACCGGACGGCGGTGCACGCCGTTTCGGAGTGGCTTTCAAAGAATGGCTGGACGGTGGTGACGAGCGAACTGGGCTATATCGCCAAAAATTACCCGGAACTGACCGGCGAAGACCGCGCCGACGTGGGTGAGTTCCTCCAAATGCTGGACGACCACGACGACGTGCACCGCATCTGGGCGGCGATGCGGTAAGCCATCGCTGGCTCTCGACGCCCCCCGATCCTGAATCAAGCGCCCGGCAGCAGCGCGCTTTTCGGCAGGGAGATCCAGAAAGACGCCCCCTCTCCAGGCGCGGATTCCACCCAAGCTTTTCCGCCGTGGAGATGCGCGATGCGGGTGACGATGGCGAGGCCGACGCCGGTGCCTGCCTCGGGGGAAGGCAAGCGTTGGAAGACCTCGAAAATGCTGAGCTGGGCCTCCTTGGGAATCCCTTCCCCATTGTCCGCGACGCAAAAGCGGACGTCTTTCGGCGTTTCTTCCCAGAATAGCCGGATGAGCGGTTTGGCCGCTCCGGTCCCGTATTTGAGGGCATTGACGAGGAGGTTCTGGAAGACTTGCCGGAGACGGACGGGGTCGGCCATGAGGAGAGGGAAATCGGGCGAGGCCTTGATGCGCGCCCCTTTCGCGGCCGCAAGCGGGGCCACCGTTTGCAGGATTTCCCGCAGGAGTTGGTTCAGATCGACCCGTTCCGGCTTCAACGCCATGCCGCCCGCGCGGCTCAGCTTGAGAAGATCCTCGATAAGCTCGCGCATCTGTTCATGCGCGCGGCCGAGCCCCTCCAGCGCTTCGGTTACTTCGGCCAGGCGTCCGGCGGCGATGTCTTCGCGCAGGAACTCCGCAAACCCCATGGCCGCCTCCAGCGGCGAGCGCAAGTCGTGGGAGATCGTGTAAATCAGGCGTTCCATTTCCTGGTTCCTGCGCTCGGCCTCCTTAGACGCCTCGCGCATGCGGACTTCGGTGTGTTTGCGTTCCGTGATGTCCACCACCGAGGCGATGACGAGCATGCCGCGCCCGGTGTCCAGCGGGTTGAGGCCGATTTCCACGGGAAACTCGGAGCCATCCTTGCGCAGCCCCGTGAGGTCGCGCCCGACCCCCATCTGGCGTTTGGCGGGGTGCTCCCTGAACTGCGCGCACAGGACCGGGTGTTCCTGGCGGAAGCCGTCGGGAACCAGCATCTCCACGCTTTTGCCGAGCAGTTCTCCCGGTTCGTAGCCGAACATTCTTTCCGCCTCCGCGTTGCAAAGGAAGAGATCGCCCGCCGCGTCCGTTCCCAGGATGCCGTTGGGCACGGCTTCGAGCACCGCGCCGAGCCGTTGTTCTTTTTCGTGAGGAAGGGGCGCCATGACTGGTTTCATGTTCGCCTCCGTGGAGGGGGTTGGGCGGGTCATTTTCTCCTTGTGCGCATGGTTTTTTGCAATTTTCCCGAAATTGCGGGTTGCAGAAATGGCCCGGGCACTCTGTAATCTCCCGCCCCGCTTGTGGAGCTTTTTTAATCAACCATCCTCGAAAACAGTCATGAACGTCCAACTTGAGAACCTGCCCAACTGCATTACCACGCTCCGCGTTGAAGTGCCGTCCGACAAAGTGTCCAAAGCCCGCGAGGCTATTGTCCGCGAATACTCCCAATACGCGAAAATGCCCGGCTTCCGGCCCGGCAAAGCGCCCCGCGCGCTGGTGGAGGCCAAGTTCAAGAACGACATCAAAGAGGAACTCCAGAAGCGTCTCCTTTCCGACTCCGTCCGCGAGGCGATCCGGGAGAACAAGCTGCGCGTGCTGACGGTCTCGAACGTCGAGGACGTGGAGTTCGCCCCCGACCATGCCCTCAGTTTCACAGCCACCGTCGTTACGGCTCCCGCGTTCGAACTGCCCGAATACAAAGGGCTCAAAGTCGAGATTCCCGCCGTGGAGGTGACCGACAAGGACGTCGAGGAAGGGATTGACAGGCTCCGCGACCAGGCCGCCGACTTCAAGGACGTCACGGACCGCGCGCTCGCCATGGACGACTTCGCCGTCATCACCTACACCGGCACCATCGACGGCAAACCGGCGGACGAAGTCGCCCCTTCCGCCAAGATCCTCGCCCACAACACCGATTTCTGGCTCAAGCTGACCCCGGAGACCTTCCTGCCCGGCTTTAGCGAGCAGATCATCGGGGCGGCCGTGGGAGAAACCCGCGAATTTGACCTCGCCATTCCGGCCGACTTCGCCGTGAAAGATCTCGCCTCCAAGACGATGCATTATGCCGTGACCCTCGGCTCCATCAAAACCAAGGTGTTGCCGGAAGCCGACGACGCCTTTGCCGCCACCGTCGCCCCGGGCAAGACCCTCGCCGAAGTGCGCGATCTGCTGCGCGGGGAGCTCCTCCGCCAGAAGCAGGCCGAGCAGGAAGGCGCCAAGCGCAACCAGGTGATGAAACAACTCCTCGCCAAGGTGGAGTGCGAACTCCCCGAAGGGATGCTGCAAAACGAAACCCATCGCCTGCTTGAGGAAGTGATCCGCGAAAACCAAAACCGGGGCGTGCCCGACGACGTGATCCGCGAAAACCAGCAGGAGTTGCAAACCACGGCCGGAGAAAACGCTCGTGAACGCCTCAAGGGGAGCTTTGTGCTGCTGCGCATCGCCGAAGCGGAGAAAATCACCGTGACCCGCGAGGACATCGACCGCCACATCGCCCTGATGGCCATGCGCTACCAGATGCCGGTCGCCAAGCTCCAAAAAGAGTTGGAGAAACGGCAAGCCCTCGATTCCGTCAACGAGGAAATCCTGACCGGCAAGGTCCTTGATTTCCTTGTGTCCAATGCTAGCGTGGAAACCGCCACCTCCGCGGCCTAGGCTTGCGGGGACGGGCCAAACGCGGGGCCGCCCAGCCCCGCAAAGCGAACTTTTTCCCAATTTTCCTACTATGCTGATACCGATGGTGATCGAACAAACCGGCCGCGGCGAGCGGAGCTATGACATCTACTCGCGCCTCCTCAAGGACCGGATCATTTTTATCGGAACGGCCATCGACGACCACGTCGCCAACCTCGTGATCGCCCAGCTCCTCTTCCTCCAGATGGAAGACGGCAAGAAGGACATCAACATCTACATCAACTCGCCGGGCGGGTCCGTGACCGCCGGGCTCGCGATTTACGATACGATGCAGTTCGTGACGTGCGACGTGAACACCTACTGCCTGGGCATGGCCGCCAGCATGGGGGCCGTGTTGCTCGCCGCCGGGACAAAAGGCAAACGCTTTGCGCTGCCCAACTCCGACATCATGATCCACCAGGTTTCGGGCGGCGCGCAGGGGCAGGCCAGCGACGTCGAGCGGCAGGTCGATTTCATGTTCAAGCTCAAGAAGCGGCTGACCCGCATCCTTGCTTACCACACCGGCAAGCCCGAGGAGCAAATCAAGAATGACTCCGACCGCGACTACTACATGACGGCCGCCGAGGCCGCCGAGTATGGGCTGGTCGATCACGTGGTCGAGTCCCGCAAGCAAATCAAGACAGAAGCCACCGAGCCGAAGCCGGAAGCGTAACATGGCGCGATCTTCCAACATGACGATGTGTTCCTTCTGCGGGAAGAACCATGCAGAGGTGCGGAAACTGATCGCGGGCCCCGGCGTCTACATTTGCGATTCCTGCATCAACGTGTGCAAGGGGATCCTGGACAAAGAACTGCATGACGAGGTCCAGCGGCGCGCCCCGGAGCTTCGCGTGCCCAAGCCGATGGAGATCCGCCGGGCGCTTGACCAGCACGTGATCGGGCAAGACCGGGCAAAGAAAGTCCTCTCCGTCGCCGTCCACAACCACTACAAACGCATTCTCCAGGCTCCCGCCGCCAACGATCCGCTAGCCGACGTGGAGATCGAGAAAAGCAATATTCTGCTCATCGGCCCCACCGGCAGCGGCAAGACCCTCCTTGCCAAGACATTGGCCCGCATTCTCGACGTCCCTTTCTGCATCGCCGACGCCACCACGCTCACCGAAGCGGGCTATGTGGGCGAGGACGTGGAAAACATCGTCCTGCGGCTCCTGCAAAACGCCGATTACGACGTCAAACGGGCCGAAATCGGCATCGTTTACATTGACGAAATCGACAAGATCGGCCGCAAAACCGACAACGTCTCCATCACCCGGGATGTTTCCGGCGAAGGGGTGCAGCAGGCGCTCTTGAAGATCCTGGAAGGGACGACCTGCAACGTGCCGCCCCAGGGCGGACGCAAGCACCCGCACCAAGAGTACATCCAGGTGAACACGGACAAGATTCTCTTCATCTGCGGCGGGGCTTTCGTCGGGCTCGACAAAATTGTTCAGCGCCGCCTGAGCAAGCGCGTGCTCGGGTTTGGGGCGACATCCGCCGCCCTGGACGAGGAGAAAACCGCCAGGGAGGCGCTTGGCCTCGCCGAGCCCGAAGACCTCCTTAGCTTCGGCATGATCCCCGAGTTCATCGGGCGTCTGCCGGTGGTCACCGCCCTTTCCGCCTTGAGCGAGGAGGAACTCGTCGCCATCCTCACCGACACCAAGAACGCCATGGTCAAGCAGTATGTGAAGCTGATGGCCATGGAAGGGGTCAACCTGACCCTCACCAAAGACGCCTTGAAGGCGCTCGCGGCGCAAGCCGTCAGCAAAGGAACCGGTGCCCGGGCGTTGCGCTCCATGCTGGAGCGGATCATGCTCGACCTGATGTATGAAGTCCCCAGCCGCGAGGACGTGGCGGATGTCACCATCAACCGGGCGGTGGTGGAGGGGAAAAAGCTGCCGCTCATCCGCAAAAAGCAGGATAAAGACGCCGCCTGACCCGGCGGAACGCGCCGTTTCTTCGCCCAATGAAAATCCGGCTTCTCCTGACAGCGCTGATCCTCCTCCTGGGGCTCAACCTCCTGGTGGGGCTGCGCGTCCTGGGGGCCGGGAACGCGAATGCCGACGGGGCGGATAACGGCTATGACAACATCGCCGTCCTCACCCGGGCGATGCAGTTGATCCGCCAGGATTACGTGGACGAAAAGAAGACGGACTACCGGGCGCTGACGTATGCGGCGCTGCGCGGGATGTTCAATTCGCTCGATCCCCACAGCCGGTTCATGGAGCCGCGCGAGTTGAAAGGGATGGAGGACGACACCAAGAGCGAGTTTGGCGGGCTGGGCGTCACCGTCACCACGCGGGACGGGATGCTGACCATCGTTTCGCCGATGGAAGACACCCCGGGGTTCCGCGCCGGCCTGCTTCCCGGCGACCAGATCCTCAAAATCAACGGGGAAGCCACCGAGCAGATGGAACTCTCCGGGGCCATCGACCGCCTGCGCGGCGAGCCGGGCCAGAAAGTGACCTTGACCATCCTGCGCCCTTCCAACCGGCAAATCAAAGACTACACCATCGAGCGCGCGATCATCAAAGTAGCCAGCGTGAAGGACGCCAAATTCCTGGACCCGAAAGGGACCGCGGGGGTCAAGATCGGCTACGTCCGGATCACGCAGTTCAACGAGCCGACGGCCGCCGAACTCGGTGGAAAACTCGACACCCTGGAGGCGCAGGGGATGCAGGCGCTCGTCCTCGACCTGCGCGACAACCCGGGCGGCATTCTGGAAGGGGCCGTCGATGTTTGCGGGCAGTTTGTCGGCCCAAACACCATGGTCGTTTCCACCGAGGGGCGCGTCGCTTCCTCCAGGAAAGTCTATAAAACGTCGGCGGAAGCCAAACAGCGCCCCCGTTACCCGCTGGCGATCCTGATCAACGGCGGCAGCGCCAGCGCCTCCGAAATCGTGGCCGGGGCTTTGCGGGACTTGAAGCGGGCCATTCTCGTGGGCGAAACCAGCTTCGGCAAGGGGAGCGTGCAAAGCGTGATCGAGCTGCAGGACGGCGCGGGCGTCCGGCTGACCACGGCCAAATACTACACCCCGAGCAAACAGGTGATCCATGAAAAGGGGATAGCGCCCGCCATCCGGGCCACGATGACGCCGGCCGAGGAGAATTTGCTGATTTTGCAGCGCCGCGAGACCGAGCTCAATGAAACCGAGAAAAAGCAGCTCGAAGGATTCCGCGACACCCAGCTTGAACGGGCGGCCGACGCCCTCAAAGGGGTTCTCCTTTACGCTTCCGCCCCGACGAAGTAGGCGGCAAGCCCGCACCCCGGCGGGAGTGCCGCCGGGTAGCCTATATCCCAGGGTTGCGTGGGGTTGCCCCTTTTCGGTAAGCGCCGAACCCAAACTCCCGCATAAGGTGGTTCAGATGCCACCGGACAGGCGTCCCGCGGGGTAACTTCCTTGCAATGCATGCAAGATGTAAGAAACACCGGTTTACCTTGTTCATGGTCTGCCTCCCTATCCTTAGTTTCGTGCGCCGTGGGTGGGGAGATTGCTTCCTGGTTTTTAACGCCAAGGCACGAAGCCACGAAGGAAGACAAAGAGGAAGAGGAGCACGCGTTGAAGGCAAACAGGGCCTGCGTCTATCAATAGGCCGCTTTGAGCGGCTCCTCGTCCGCGCCACCAGTTTCCCTGGTGGTACCTGACGGATGCGGCGATCACGGCATCCGCGACCCAGAGCGCTCAGTTCGATTTCAGCGATATTGAGCCAACTGCCGTGCTTGGGGGTGAAGTGGATTTCAAAGCGCGTGAGCAAGTGCCGCGCTTCGGCGGGTGGGAAGGCTTCGTAAAGTAAGGCCGGGCTGTGGGTGTTGAGGTTGTCTTGCACGCGCACGATTCGTTTGGCTTCCGGGAAGTGATCGTGCCGGCGGGGAAGCATACCTCCATGCGGAGCCCAGTGGCCGGACGATGCCGAGAGCGGGCCGCGTATTGTTGGGCGGTATCGCAATCTCCCTGAAACCTTGAACTGAATCGCTAAAACCGATTCACTCGCTTGCGTTATCTCCGAAACAGATTCAACAGCCACCCGAAACAAACCATGAAACGCACGCAACTTCCCATCCTCCTGCTCTTGTTGGTCGCCGCCGCCATTCTAGCTGCCACTGTAAAAAAGGAAAAAGCAAAGCAACCAGCCGCTGTAACCGCGGTGAGCACGTCCACGCCCCAGCCCGCGACCCCGCCTGTGAGCGCACCAGCGCCCTCGGCGAATGCCAACCCCGTATTCGCCAAGCTCCAGGGAAAATGGATGCGCTCCGATGGCGATTACACCATTGAAATCAAGAGCGTGGGCCCCAGCGGAGCGATGGACGCCGGTTATTTCAATCCCCAGCCGATCCACGTGGCGAAAGCCCAGGCGACGCAAGAGGGCGGGGTCGCAAAGGTGTTTATTGAACTGCGCGACGTGAATTACCCTGGCTCATCGTACACCTTGCTGTATGCCGCTGCCAATGACCAGCTCAAGGGCACCTATTTCCAGGCCGTCTCGCAGGAGAGTTATGACATTTATTTCGAACGGGTGAAGTAATCCCGAGGGCAAATTGCTTTTACTGGAATTTGATCGGCTCGGGAGCGTCGAGTTTCGTCGAGGGGTCGTCTTCCTGGGTGGTATCCAGCGGGCGGACGGGCTGGGGGATGGCGATGATGGGGCCGGTGGGCTTCGGTGGGGGGGTGGGCTCGGGCGCGTTGTTCTGGGATGCGGCGGTGAGGGAATGGAAGGGGTCGTCGCCCACGACGGCGGGGGTTTTGATGTGCACGGGCTGGAAGGTGCTCGGGTCAATCGCCGATACGGGGCGGACGGCAGTGGGCTCGCTGGGGGGGAGGTCCTTGGGGTGTTTGATGCCGGTGTGGAGTTCGCACGCGACTTTGGGGGCCTGCTCGGGAGTCCCCCATTCATAGATGGCGGTGGAGCGTTCCAGCGGGGCCCCGCCCGCCGGGTTGGGCCGGGAGTCGGTGCACTGGGGGGTGGCGAGCTGGCCCGTGACGCTGCAAATCTCGTATTTTTGCAAGCCGTCCGGGCGCGGGATTTCCAGGGCGGGGAAGGTGGGGAAGGTGGCGTTCATGAAGTCCACCCAGATGGGGAGCGCGATTTCGTTGGAAAAGGCGCCGTTGTAGATGGGGGTGGGGCTGTCAAAGCCGGTCCAGACGCCGCAGGTGACGGCGCTGGAGTAGCCGATAAACCAGGCGTCGGTGAAGTTGTAGGCTGTGCCGGTTTTCCCGGCGAGGGGGAGTTTTTTTAAGCCGCAGCGGGTGTATGCCTTGTCGGCGCTGCCCCGTTCGAGGGATTCGGCCAGCGCGGAGTGGACTTCGTAGGCGGTGGTGGCGGCGATGACGGGGATGGTCTTCATCGGCGGCTGGGCGTAGACGAGTTTGCCGTCTTTGCGCTCGACGCGTTGGACGATGAACGGCTTGTCGGGCCGCTCGCCGTGGCCGGGGAAGATGGTGTAGGCGAGGGTCAGGTCTTCCAGGGTGACTTCGCTGCTGCCCAGGTAGGTGGAGGGGAAGCGGCGCAGGTCGCTGTCGATGCGGGCTTTCTTGGAGAGGGCGATGACGGCGTCCAGCCCGGTCGCCAAGCCGAGCCGCACGGTGGCGGCGTTTTTCGATTTGACGAGCGCGTTGTGGGCGGTGATCGGGCCTTCGTACTGGTTGTCGGCGCTCTCCGGCCCCCATTCGCCCAGGATGCCGGTCATGCCGCCGATCATGACGAGCCGGTTGTCCAGCGGGGCGTCCTGGAAGACGCTCCCGGGGAAGATCCCTTTTTCAAACGCGGCGGCGTAGACGATGGGCAGGAAGCCGGTCCCGGCGGGGCGGTTGGATTGCAGCGCGCGGTTGTATTGGTTGTGGTTGAAGTCGCGGCCGCCGACGAGGGCCAGTACGCCGCCGGTGGCGTTGTCGATGGCGAAGAGGGCCCCTTGCAGGTAGGCGGGCGCGGGCAGGGGATCGTTCTCGGGCCGCCTGCGCCGGGCGCGGTAGAGGGCGTCGTATTGGGCGTAGGTGGGGTGGGCAAACCCGCTCCGGCGCTCGATTTCCTCCAGGCGCGTTTTGAGGGCGTCTTCGGCGGTCCTCTGGAGCTTGGCGTCCAGGGTGGTGTAGATGCGGAAGCCGTCGCCATACACGCTTTCGTCATCACCGAGCACCCCGGCCACTTGCTGGCGGACGTATTCCACGGCGTAGGATTCGGTGGTGCTGGTGCTCCGGTTTTTGACCGCGAGGGTTTCGGCCAGGGCGCTCTCGTAGGCGGGCTGTTTGATCCAGCCGAGTTCCAGCATTCGCCCCAGGACGAAGGCGCGCGCCTCCAGGCACGCCTTGCGGTCCTTCCACGGAGAGAGACGGTTGGGGCTGCGCAGCATCCCGGCCAGGGTGGCGCATTCGGAGAGGGTCAACTGACGGGCCGGTTTGCCGAAGTAGCCGCGCGCGGCGGCCTCGATCCCGTAAAAGCCGGAGCCGAAGTAGACGCGGTTGAGGTAGGATTCTAGGATTTTCTCCTTCGGGAAGTTTTTCTCGATCCGCTGGGCCACGAAGACTTCGAAAATTTTCCGCTGAAAGCTCCGGTCGCTGCTGGGCAGGGCGTCGGGAAAACTGTTGCGGGCGAGCTGCTGGGTGACGGTGGATGCGCCCTGGCGGATTCTGCCCGCCCGCCAGTTGATGATCGAGGCGCGCAGCATGCCGATGTAGTCGATGCCGTGGTGCTGCCAGAAGCGGTTGTCTTCGGCGGAGACGAGCGCCGGGACGATGGAGGCGGGCATGTCGGCCAGCGAGACGGTTTCGCGGTTCTGGATGTAGATTTTGCCGAGCTGCTGGCCGTTGCGGTCAAAGACGATGCTGGCCGTCTCCATGTCCTGGAGCTTGGTGAGGTCGAGCGCGTCGGCCTTGGGGCCGTATTCGTGCTGGAGGTAGAGGAGACCGCCCAGGGCGCCAAGGCCCGAGATAAGGAGACACGCCGCCGGGAGGAGAAACCAGGCGCGGAGATAGAAAGGTTTTCTAGGAGGCGGTTCGAGCCACATTCCGGCTATTAGAACACTCCCCGGGGTGAAGTTCCATGAAAACGTGCGTCAAAAGCCGCCCAAGGCGGCTCTATCGTGCCACAAAATCCCGGACATATTCGGCGATAGCCTCCTGCCAGGGGCGGGGGACGATGCCGGTTTGCGCGGTGAAGCTTGCGGTGTCGAGAACGGTGTAGACGGGGCGGGGCGCCAGGAAGGCGGTCATGCTGGCCAAGGCCTGGAAACCGACGGTGCGCCCCTTGAGCGGCATCCCGGCGGCGGCCGCGCAGTCGAGGGCGTATTGCCCGTATTCCTGCCACGTGCACGCGCTGCCGCCCTGGGTGAGGTGGAGGAGCCCACCGAGGGGCCGCTCGCGCAGGAGGGGGATGATCCATTCCGCGAGATCGCGCGTGAAGGTGGGCAGCGACCACTTGTCGCCGATGGCTTGCAAATCCGCCGTTTCCCGGGCGCGCCGGAGGATCTGGTCCACGAAGCTGGGGCGGTCAGGCCCGAAGACCCAGGAGACGCGCGCGGCGAGGAAGGATGCATTGACATCAAGCAGCTCGATTTCCCCCTGGCGCTTGGATTCCCCGTAGACGCTTAGCGGGCGGGCGGGGTCGGTCTCCGCGTAGGGCGTCCGCTGCGTGCCGTCGAAGACGTAGTCGGTGCTGATGTGGATGCAGCGGGCGCGTTTGCGGTCGCAAATCTCGGCGATCTGCCGGACGGCGCGGGCGTTGACGGCAAAGGCTTCGTCGGGGTGGGTCTGGCAGAAATCGACGTTGGTGAGGGCGGCGCAGTTGACCAGGACGTCAAAGGAGAGGGGGCGCAGGGCTTGGTCGAGCGCTTCCGGGCAGGCGAGGTCGAGGTCCTGGTGGGAAAAGCCGAGAACGCGCGCGCCGTGGGCCGCGGCTCCGCGTGCCAGGGCCGCGCCGAGGCGGCCGCCGCTGCCAAGGAGGACGAGGGTAAGGGGGCTCATGCCGGTTGCTGCTGCTGGAGGAGCGGTTCCCACCATGCCTGGTTGGCGAGATACCAGTCCACGGTTTTGGCGATGCCCTCTTCGAGGTTGTGGATCGGCTTCCAGCCGAGCGTGGCCTGGATTTTGGCCGAGTCGATGGCATAGCGCCGGTCGTGTCCGGGGCGGTCCGGCACGTAGCGGATGAGGCTTTCGGGCTTGCCGAGCCGGGTCAGGATGGCTTTCACGATGGAGAGATTTTCCCGTTCGCCGCCGCCGCCGATGTTGTAGACTTCGCCCGGTTGACCTTCCAGGAGGACGGCGAAGACGGCGCGGCAATGGTCTTCCACGTGGATCCAGTCGCGGACGTTCCTGCCGTCGCCGTAGACGGGCAGCGGCTGGTCGCGCAGGGCGTTGAGGAGCATGAGGGGGATCAATTTCTCCGGGAACTGATAGGGGCCGTAGTTGTTGGAACAGCGGGTGACGAGCACTTCCATGCCGTAGGTTTTCTGGAAGGCCAGCGCGAGGAGGTCAGCCCCGGCCTTGCTGGCGGAGTAGGGGGAACTCGGGTCCAGCGGGCTGGTTTCGGTGAAGCTCCCCTGGGGCCCCAGCGATCCGTAGACTTCGTCGGTGGAGATTTGCACAAAGCGCCGGACGCCGTGGCGGCGGGCGCAGTCCAGGAGGATGGAGGTCCCCAGCACGTTCGTATGGACGAAGTTCTGCGGCGAGTCGATGGAGCGGTCCACATGGCTCTCGGCCGCGAAGTTGATGACGGCGTAGAAGGGGTGTTTCTCCATCAGCGCCTCCATCTGCTGCGCGTTGGCGATGTCGGCGTGGAAGAACTCGTAGCGTTCCCCATACGTCTGGGCCAGCCCGGCTACGTTGGTGAGCGAGCCCGCGTAAGTCAGCGCGTCCACGTTGGTCACGCTGGCGGGGCTATAATGTTCGAGGATGTACCGGATGAAGTTGGAACCAATGAAGCCGCAGCCTCCTGTGATAAGCAGTCGCATTTGGCCGGGATGCTAGCAATTCGTTGACGGTGCGCCAGACGAATTTTCCCCGCTGCCCGGGGCCGGGAACCCCGGAAGGCTCCGCGCGCGGTCAATCCCGCAGATTCAGGTTCCCGATGATCCGCAGGCCCTCCAGCGTCAGGTTGGGGTGCACCTGCTGCACTTCGGGCAAGCGCTCGGCGATCAACTCCGCATAGCCGCCCGTGGCGACGGTGTGGAGCCGACGGCCGATTTTGAGTTCCCGCCGGATCTCCTCCAAAATCTGCCGCACCAGTCCCCGGTAGCCATACACCGCCCCGGCCAGCATCGCGTCCACGGTCGATTTGCCGATGGCTTTGACCGGTTCACGCAGGTCGATGCGGGGCAGGAGCGCCGTGCGTTGGTAGAGGTAATCGGTCATCACTTCCAGGCCCGGCGCGATCACGCCGCCCACGTAGGTGGGGACGCGCCGGGGCGCCGCCAGCACGTCAAACGTCACGGCGGTGCCGAAATCGATCACAATCGCCGGGGCTCCGCAGAATGCCACGGCCCCAGCCGCGTTGGCCAGGCGGTCCGCGCCGATGGAGGCCGGTTTGGGATAATCGACCGCCACGCCGAGCTTGATCTTGTGGCTCACCTGCAGGAGCCGGGGCGTCTTCCCTCGCGGAGCCTCGGCCCGCAGGCTTTCGGCGAACGCCTCCACGGCGGCCTCGGCCCCCGGCACAACGCTGGAAAGCACGACCCCTCTGCGGAAGGATGCCTTGCCCACGGCATGGCGAATGGCGGCGGCGGTGAGCTTGGGGGTGGGGATGCGCGCGGGTTCGCCCAGGAGCCCGTCCTTGGTGGCCGGGATGAGCTTGGTGAACGAATTGCTGATATCGATGAGCAGATAGTCTGGGACAGCGGCGGCCATGGCCCCGATAAGAGCCCGGAGGCGGCTCGCGGTCAATGCCGGAACGGGCCCACCCTCAAAAGAGCCAAAATTTTTGGATTGCCCAAAAAGAAAAACCAAAGCAGACTTAATTCTCCTGCGTTTTTGAGGGGGTGTAGCTCAGTTGGTAGAGCACGTCGTTCGCAATGACGGGGTCAGGGGTTCGAATCCCCTCACCTCCACCAAAAACGGGAAATTCGCTTTTTCGCGGGGGAGGGGGCCAGGTTATGGTTGGCCGATTGCCGCGAGGATGTACTGGGCGGCCCGGAGGCTTGCGCCGCCGTTGCCGAGCCCCGCGATCACCTGCCGAAATTCTGTTTGCTGCATGGCCCGTTTTTCCGGGTTGTTGAGCATACTGAGTAATTCATCCGCCATCGCTTGCGGATCGGCGCCGTGCTGGAGAAATTCGCGGACGATTTCGCGCCCGGCCAGGATGTTCGAAATGCCGAGGAAGGGAACCCGCACGAGCCGCTTGCCGATGATCCAGGTGACGGGCGCGACGCTGTAAACGAGGACGAAGGGGAGGCCGAAGAAGGTGGCTTCCAGGGTGGCGGTGCCGGAGGTGACCATCCCCACGGCCGCGCGGTTCATGAGGCTGTGCGCCCTGCCCACCCTGATGTCGATGCCGGCTCCGGCGGCCATGCCGCGCATGGTGGCGGCGAGGGACTCGGTCGCGGCCGCCGCCTCGAAGCGGAGTTCGGGCCGGGATTCGCGCAGGAGGGCCGCGGTTTGCAGCATGAGGGGGAAGATGCGCGCGACCTCCTTTTTCCGGCTGCCGGGGAAGAGCCCGACGAGGGCTTCCTGGCGTTCCGCCGCCTGCTGTTTTTCCGGGGCGAGGGCATCGAGCACCGGGTGGCCGACGAACTCGGTTTTGAGGCCGGACTGTTCGTAGAGCGCTTTTTCAAACGGGAAGATGCAGAGCATCAGGTCGAGCGTGCGGGCCATTTGCGGGATGCGCCGCCGGTTCCACGCCCAGACTTGCGGGCTGATGTAGTAGATGACGCGCTGCCCGGGATGCCGCCTTTTTACGGCCTTGGCCATGCGGAGGTTGAAGCCGGGGTAATCCACGAGGATCACCGCGTCGGGCTTGCGCTCGCCGATCTCCCGGAGCATGGCGTCGAATTTCCGGCGGAAGTATGGGTATTTTTTAAGCACGTCCCACAGGCCCAGCACGGCCTCGCCGCTCCAGTCCTGGATCGCCGGGCCAAGCGCTCGCATCTTGGGGCCCCCCGCGCCGTAAAAATGCGCCGCCTCGCCGCGCGCCCGCGCCCGCGCCGCCAGATGCCGCATCACTTCGGCGGCGCGGGCGTCGCCGCTGGCCTCGCCCGCGATCAGGTAGAAGTTCATATCATGCCTAAGGCTTCATCCCGGCGGCTTCGATCTGCTGGGTGATGCGGATGGCCAGGTCGAGGGCGGCCGCTCCTTCGTAGCCGGTGACTTCCGGTTTGGCTCCGGCCCGGGCGCACTCCACGAAGGAGGCGATTTCGCGCTTGAGCGGCTCGTCTTTTTCGATCTCTACGGTTTCGCGCAGGATCCGGCCCCCTTCGAGCTTGTGGATTTCTCCGGTCTGGTTCTGGTAGTCCAGCGAGAGGTAGGCGTCGTGCTGGAAGACGCGGATTTTGCGCATTTTCTCCGGGCTGATCCGGCTGGCGGTGAGGTTCGCCACGCACCCGTTTTCAAACCGGATGCGGGCGTTGGCGATGTCCTCCCCCTTGCTCAGGACGGGGATGCCGACGGCGTCGATGGATTGGACGGGGGAGCGGACGAGGTGAAGGACGATCTCCAAATCATGGATCATGAGGTCGAGCACGACGCCGATTTCGATGCTCCGGTTCGGGTAGGGGGAGAGGCGGTGCGATTCGATGAAACGGGCCTGGGTGAGTCGGGATTCCAGGGCCTTGAGCACCGGGTTGAAGCGCTCGATGTGCCCCACTTGCAGAACGAGCCCGGAGCGCTGGGCCAGATCGGCGAGCGCCTTGGCGTCGCAGGTCGCCTCGGTGATCGGTTTTTCGACCAGGCAATGCTTGCCTGCTTCGAGCAGCGTCTTGGCGATGGGGTAGTGGGTGGGCGTGGGCGTGGCGATGGTGGCGGCGTCCACCAGCGAGGCAAACTCGTCCAGCGAACTGACGGCCTTGACGCCCAGCCGCGCGCCGATTTCCGCCGCCGTGGCGGGGTTCGCGTCATAGATCGCCGCGAACTCGACATCAGGAATCTCCGACATGACGCGCGCATGGTTTTTCCCGATGGACCCTGTGCCGACAACACCAACTCTGATTTTTTGCATACGAAGGGGAGATTATCCCGGAGCCGCCGGGCAAGGGAAAGGCAAAAAACGCCCGGCCTCTCTCAACCGGGGAACGCGGTTGCTCTTGCTGGCTCGCCCGTCTCCGCGTCTTCTCTTACGGGACGGGGGACTCCGGGTAGCGGCTTTGCAGTTCGTTCAGGGTTTTGGCCGCTTGCGCGGTGTCCCCGGCCTTGCGGTAGGCGACGATGGCCTGGGAGAGAGCTTTTGGGGTGATTTCGGGGTCGTCGCCAAAGACGACGGAGACGCTGTAATAAAGCTTCGCGGCGGGGAGGTAATCGCCCCGGGCCATGGCGATGTCGCCCGAGAGCATGCGCCCCTGGGCGTTGAGGCGGCCTTCGGGCTGGAGGGAAAGGGCGGCATCGGCGGATTTCTGTGCTTCTTCGAGCTGGTTGCCGCCGAGTTCGGCTTCGCCCAAGGCAAGGTAGCCGGTGGCTTGCTGGCTAGGTTCGCTGACTTTGCCCAGGTAGGTTTGGAGGGCTTTTCCCGCCTCGGCCCATTTGCTCTGTTTGGCGCGGGCGCTTCCCAGGATCAGCCAGTCTTCGGGCTGCAATTCGGCAGGGCTGGCCTGGGCGGTCAGTTTGGCGAGGTATTTTTCGGCATGCGCGGCGTCGCCTGCCTGGAAATATTCGGTGCCGAGCCAGCGGAGGAAGTCGGCGGGAACTTTGGTTTTGGTGCCCTCGGCTTGGTCCACTTCCCGGGCGAGCGCATCGTGGTCTTCCAGGATGCGGTGGGACTGGAGCAGCCGGAGGGTGGCTTTCTCCCCATAGTGCTCCTTGTCGAGTTTGCGCGCGGCTTCCAGCGAGGGGATGGCGTCCTTGTAGTTCTTGGTTTCGCCTGCGGCGCAGCCGATCCAGTAGTTGGCTTTGCCGGCGGCTGCGCTGTTGGGGAATTTGCGCAGGAGGGTCTTAAATGTTTCGGCCATGGCCAGTTTCTCGTCCTGCTGGCCAAGGATGAGGGCTTTTTGTTCGAGGGCGAGCTCCTGTTCCTTGGACGCCTGGGGGTAGCGGGAGAGGAGTTGGTCAAAGTCGGCCAGGGCCAACTTGAGGCTGCCTCTCTGCTGGTAGCTTAACGCCCGTTGGGCCAGGGCGGTGGGGGCCAGCTTGTGCGCGGGGTATTGTTTGAGGAAGGAGGAGAAGTCCTGGATGACGGCGGCGTTATCGCGGGGCTGGGCCTGGGTGTGGCACCAGCCGAGCTTGAAGAGGGCTTCTGCCTTGAGGGAGGAGCTTAGGCGGGAATCGTCCAGCGAGGCGTAGAGGGGGGCGGCGGCGGCGTATTGCTTGGCTTTGTAGAGGGACTCCGCCTTGAGGAGGGTGAGTTGGTCGCGCTTCTCGTTGTCTTCCGGGTTTTGGGACAGGTAGGCGTCCACTTCCGTCAACAACTCGGGGGCGTTGAGGTTGTAGAGGGAAATAAGACGATAGTATTGGGCGTCCTTGGCGTAGGTGCTGGAGGGGTAGTCGCGGACGATCTGCTCGTAAAGGGGGCGAGCCGCCTTGTCCCGGCCAAGCTGCCGGTTGGAGTTGGCGGCGATGAGGAGGGCTTCGGGCTGGGTGCCGGGGGAAAAATCCGCCGCCGATTTCCGGTAGGTTTCGAGGACTTGCTGGTAGTTCTGGCTGTTGTAGGCGGCCCGCAGGAGGCTGACTTCGGCGACTTCCTTCCAGCTTCCCACTTCGGGCATTTGCAGGGCGCGGTTGAAGGCGGCAACGGCTTTTTCCCCATTGCCCGCTTCCTGGAGGAGGAGGCCCTGGCGCACGGTGGCTTCGGCTTTGAGGGCCGGTTTGCTGGTTTCCTTGATGAGGGCGTCGTATTGCGCGGCGGCTTCGTTCTTGCGCCCGGAGTCGGCGAGAAGGAGGGCGAGGCCGAGGCGGCTGGCTTCGCGGAAGGGGTTGTTGTCGGTGAAAGTCAGCAATTCCTCGTAGCTCTCGATGGCTTCGGAGGTTGCCTTGAGGGCTTCCTGGCAGCGCGCGGCGTTGTATTTGGCGGAGAGGAGAAGGGTCGGGTCTTTCAGGCGGACGGAGGCTTTCCGGTAGTAGGCCAGCGCGTCGGGGTAGTTTTTATCCTCGAAGCAGAGGTCGGCCATGCGGTAGGCGGCGGGGCCCACAAAGTCGCCGTCGGTGAAGCCCAGGAGGAGGGCCTCGTAGCCTTTGCGCGCGGCGTTGAAGTTGTGTAACTGCCGGTGCGACTCGGCCATGCGGAAGAAGGCGGCCTGGCGGTCGGCGCCGCTCGGGTAGAGGCTCAGGTAGCGTTCGTATTCGGCGGCCGCACGGTCGTATTCCTTCCGCGCATAGTAGGCGTTGGCGTATTGGAACTGGCCGACGTCGGCGGGAAGCGGCTTGTTGGAGGGGGCGATGCGGATGATGTCGGCGTTCGGGTCCATGCCGTCGGCGGGGGGGGCTGCCTCCGTTGCCGCTGTTGCCGGTTCGGGAGCCGTGGGGCTGGGTTCGGCGGGCTGCGGCGGCGGGGGGGGCGGCTTGATGGTGACGACGCGCGAGGGGGGGGGCTGTGGCGTTGGGGCCGGGGTGGCGGGGATGATGGGCGTGGCCGCCGGGGTGGCGAGCGGTTCGAGGACGCTCGGGGGCGGGGTGGCGGCGAGGCTGGGGGCGACCGGTTCGGCGACACGAACGGGCTCCACGGTCTCGGGAGAGGGGGCTTCGGGGGTGACGGGCTCGGCTTTGCGAATGGGGAGCGCTGATCCGTCGGGAGCGAGGGCGAAGGAGTCGCCGGAGGGCGGGAGTGTCGGATCGGCAGGGTTGACCGGCTCGGCTCGGCGAATTTCTTCCCCGGGAGTTTCAGCGGTGCTCAGGGCTTTTTCGGCTTCGGCGGCTTTTTTCGCTTCTTCCTTGGCGTGGCGTTCCCGCAGGTAGCGCTGGAGCCAGATTTGGGAATAAGCTGGTTCGGCGGCGAGGGAAAGGGCTATCGCAAAAAGGAGGAGACGCCGGAAAAGCATAAGGTGCAAATCGTTGCGGGAGGCGAAATGGCCGCCGGTTATTGCGGAGAAATCGCGGTGGCGAAGGCCACGTTCCAGATATTGGCCTGGCGGCAGACGTCCATGACGGCCATCAGGTTTTCAAAAGGAAGCTGTTTGTCGCCCCGGACGATGATGGCGTAGTCGGGATAGAGCCCGGAGAGGGCCTCGAGTTTTTTGCGCAGTTCGTCGAGGGTCAGTTCCTTGCGGTTCATGACGACGGTGCCGTTTTTGCGGACGTTGAGGACGGTCTGGTTGGCGACGGGTTGCTGCTCTTTGGCGGCGGAGGCGGTGGGGACTTTGACGTCGAGTTCGTTCTCCGTCAGCGCGAAGTTCCACGTGACGATGAAGAAGACGAGGAGGACAAGCAGGATGTCCACCATTGGGGCAATCTGGAAGCCAAGCAGTTGGGGCTGGGCGCGTTTTCGGAAGTTCATGGGTTTTTATCCGCAGATTTAAAACTCGTCCTCGACGGAGATGGGGGGGCGTTGCGGGTCGGGGTTGCGCCGCCGGGGTTCAATGTGGAAGTCCCGGGGGCGGGACTCCTGGCGGGACTCCTGGCGGGACTCCGGTTCGGGCCGCGCCGCCGGTTCTTCGCGGCGAGGTCCCCTCGCTTCGAATTGCAGCGAGAGGAGCCCCAACAGGTGGGCGGAGGCGCGCTCCAGTTCGGAAAGGAGGTTCTGCACTTTGTTGCGGAAGAAGCCGTAGAAGGCCATGGCGGTGATGCCGATGACGAGGCCGGTGCCGGTGGCGACGAGCGCTTCGGAGACGCCTTGGGCGAGGAGGATGGGGCGGCTTGCCTGGGTGGTGGTGGCGTTGGCGAGGACGCCGAAGGACTGGATGATGCCGAAGACGGTGCCGAGCAGGCCGACCATGGGGGAGAGGACGGCGATGTCGGCCAGGTAGGCGATCCGGTTTTGCAGGGAGGCGGCCTGGGTGGCCCCTTCGGTCTGGGCGATCTCGCGCACGACTTCAAAGGGGGCGCCGGGGTTTTTGGAGGCGAAGTCGAGCATCCGGTGGACGATCCGGGCGACGGCCTCGGTGTGCCGGTGGGCGATGGCGAGGAGCCCGGCGTAGTCCTGTTTTTTGAGCAGGACTTCCGCGGTGTTCATGAACTGGTGGGAGAGGATGGCTCCGCGCCGCAGGGTGATGACATAGACAAAGAGGAGCATGACCGTGAGGACGGACATCACCCCCAGCGGGATCATGGCCCAGCCGCCCGAGGCAAAGAGGTTCCAGAGGGTCACGGAGGAACTGCTTTGGGAGACGGCGGCGGTGGCGGCGGCCGTGGCGGCGCTTCCCTCCTGGGCGAAAAGGGACGTTGCCAGGACCGGGGGGAGCGTAATAGCGATCAAAAGAGAGCGTTTCATTGGAATAGGTTGTGTATATTAGGCCGCGTCGGGACGCTTTCAACTGCCTTCGCGAATCCAACATCTATGACGCCGCCTCTTCCCAAAGACAAGCCTGACCTGCGCAAGAAATTGCATGATTTGCCGCATCAGCCCGGGGTTTACCTGATGAGGGACCGCCTGAAACGGGTCATTTACGTGGGCAAGGCGCGGGATTTGCGCAAGCGGGTGAGCCAATATTTCATGGAGTCGAAGAAGCGGACGGCGGATTTGAAGACGCGGGCGCTGCTGGAAAGCGTCTGGGAGCTGGAGTGGCACACGGTCCACAGTGAGCCGGAGGCGCTCTTGATGGAGGGGAAGCTCATTAAAGAGTTCCGGCCCAAATACAATATCTCTTTCCGCGACGACAAACGCTTTCTGATGGTGAAGGTGGACATGGCCGAGGAGTGGCCGCGCTTCCGGCTGGCCCGGTTCAAGCGCGACGACAACGCCCGCTATTTCGGCCCGTTTGCCGACGCGGGAGCGCTGCGGCAGACGCTCCATTTCCTGCGGAAACGCTTTGGCATCCTGACGTTCGGGCGGGGAGCGCCCACCGAGAGGGAATTGAAGTCGTCGGCGTTTCAGGTGCTCGTCAAGCTGAGCGGGCTGAACGCGGAGAGCTACCGCCAGCGGGTGGAGGAGGCGTGCGAGTTTATCAACGGCCAGTCCAAGGAGTTGCTGGGGCAACTGGAGGAGGAGATGCGCAAGGCGGCCGCGAAGCTCGATTTTGAAAAGGCGGCGGAGCTGCGCAATATGATCGAGGACTTGCGCCGGACGACGGCTCCCACGCGCCGTTTCACGCGCCTGACCCGCCACTCGCTGCCCAGCACCGTGGTTCCCGAGGCGGACCTGGCGGCGCTGCGGGACGCGCTGCAGCTTGCGGCCCCGCCGCGCGTGATGGAGTGCTTCGATATAGCGAATATTTCTTCCACGCACATTGTCGCCTCGATGGTCTGCTTCCGCGACGGCGCCGCCGATCCTTCGAGTTACCGCCGCTACCGGATCAAGACGGTGGAGGGGCAGAACGACTTTGCCAGCATGGCGGAGGTGATCCGGCGGCGTTATTCCCGGGTGTTGCTGGAGGCGAGGGAAGAGGATGCCGCGGGCGCGGCGGAGTTCTCCCAGGAACCGCCCGCCGAAGCGCTGGCCCGGCTTCGCCGGCAGGGAGCGCTTCGGGTGCGGCTCCCCGACCTGGTGGTGGTGGATGGCGGCAAAGGCCAGCTCTCCAGCGCGTGCAAGGAGTTGCAGCGGCTGGGGTTGTATGATCTGCCGATCATCGGCCTGGCCAAGGAGTTTGAGGAAATCTACCGCCCGGGCCGCCCGGAGCCGCTCCGACTGCCGGAGGATTCCGGGGCGCTGCGGCTCTTGCAGCGGATCCGGGACGAGGCGCACCGGTTTGCGAACGGCTACCACCAGTTGCTCATGAAGCGGCGTATTGCCGAGAGTCTCCTTGATGACTGCCCGGGGGTGAGCCGGGCGCGCAAGGAGGCGCTCTTGAAGCGATTTGGCTCCGTGGCGCGCTTGCGGCGGACCCCGGTTGAGGAGATCGCGGCATTTCCCGGCATCGGCCCCAAGCTGGCGGAGCAGATTGTGGAATTCCTGCGCCAGCACTGAGCGAGGGCAGCTACTGGACGTCGAAGCCGGTTTCCAGCGGAAGCTCGACTTGTTTGACGCGGTTGCGGACGAGGATCTGCACGGTGTAATCGGACGGGCGCTTCCTTGCCCGTGGCCGGGAAGAAGCCCCAAAGCATATCGAGGGTTCCCGGGGTGGCGATTTACTGGAACCGCGCGGCCGTGGCGCGCATCCGGGCGACGGTTCGCTCTTTGCCCAAGACCTCCATCATGTGGTAGAGGCTGGGGCCGACCGAGCGGCCGCTCACGGCGATGCGCGCGGGGTGAATGAGATCCTTGTTCTTCCAGCCCTGCTCGGCAGCGGTGGCTTTGAGGGTGGCTTCGAGGGTTTCCGGGGTCCATGCCGCGCTCGCTTCGTAGCGTTCGGCCAGGAGGAGGAGTTTCTCCACCGCGCCGGGGACGCGGAGCGTTTTTTCCACGGCCTCTTCCTCATACGGGTAGTCTTCCGTGAAGAAGAAGCTGATGCGGCCGGGGACTTCGTCGAGTTGCTTGGTCTTTTCCTTGACGATGGCGAGCACGGGCCTCAGCGCGTCTTCGCTGCCGTAGGGAATGCCGGCTTTTTGGATGAAGGGGAGGCTCAACTGCATGAAGCGCTCCAGGCTCATTTGCAGGAGATACTGGACGTTCATCCAGTGGCATTTTTCCAGGTCGAAGGAGGCGTTGTGGCGGTTGAGATGGGGAATGTCGAACTTGGCGGCGATTTCCTCGATGGGGATGATCTCCCGGTTTTCCTTGGGGGACCAGCCGAGCAGGCAGAGGTAGTTACGGACGGCTTCGGGGGCGTAGCCTTGCTCGATGTATCCGGCGATGGAGGCTCCCTGGTCGCGCTTGCTCATTTTGGAGCCGTCGCGGTTGAGAATCAGCGGGATGTGGGCGAAGCGGGGGGGCTCCGCGCCGAGGGCGGCGTAGAGCTCGAGGTGTTTGGGGGTGTTGGAGAGGTGGTCTTCGCCCCGGAAGACGTGGGTCATTTTCATCTCGATGTCGTCCACGACGTTGACGAAGTGGAAGATCCAGCCGCCGTCGGGCCGCCGGATGGTGATGTCGGGATGCGTTTCCGGGTTGGTGAGGTCAAACTCAATGTGCCCGCAAACGAGGTCGTCCAGGACGACCACCCGGCGCTGGGAGCGGAACCGCCACGCGCCGTTGGCTTCCTGGTAGAGATGCCCGCCGTCTTTGAGCTGGTTGAAGTAGCGCAGGTAGATCTCCTCGCGCTCGCTTTGGAAATAGGGGCCGTAATTGCCGCCTTTGAAAGGGCCTTCGTCCCAGTCCAGCCCCAGCCAGTTGAGGCCGTCGTAGATGGCCTGGGTGGCTTCGGCGGTGTTGCGGGCTTTGTCCGTATCTTCAATGCGCAGGATGAAGGTGCCCCCGGTGTTGCGGGCATAGAGCCAGTTGAAAAGCGCGGTGCGGGCGCCGCCGACATGCAGGTAGCCGGTGGGCGAGGGGGCAAAACGGACACGGACGTTGGAACTCATAGGAACCGGCGATCTTGCACCGCTTAGCGGGGAAATTCAATGAGATGATGGAGGGGTAAGCGAATAGGTGCTAGGGCGGGGCTTCTTCCACGTCTCCGTTCTTCCCCTCCCATCACCGTTTTTAAGGATAATCTCTTTCCTACCGCTCATACAGCCAGCCGGGCTGGTTGGCTTCGGGAGTGCATCCCTTGGCGGCGGCCCGTTCCCAGAGGAGGGCGAGGCGGGGGCAGGCTCCCTCGGGGCGGAAGGTGTGCGGGCCGGGGGAGAGGAACCGCGCGCCGTCGCAGGGCTGGCCGTCCAGAAGCCCTCGTGCCGGTTCTCCTCCGGCCCAAAGGACGTAGGGGGCGGGGATGGCGACGGGGAAGGAGATCGTTTCCCCCGGGGAGGCGGCGGGGAGGAGGCGGCCCGCCACGCGCACCTGACCGGCGGCCAGGTAGTTTTCGCTGAGGAATTGGAAGGTTTTCCTGTCGTACCAGCGTTGCCGGTTGACGACGACGCAGACGCCCTTTTCAGCGAGATCCCGCGGTATGGTGTCTTCGATCAGGCCGCGTTTGATCCGGCAACTGGTGAGCGGTTCGATGACGTAATAGAAGGCGCGCCGCCGGAAGACCGACTGGCCTTTGAAGTCCATGACCCACTCCCCCGGCCGCGTGAGTTGCAGGACTTGACCCAGCAGTTCCCGTTGGTCGCGGGTGCCGTCGATCTCCGGGGGACGCCCGCCCAGGATGAGGAGGATTTCGGCGCACCCGAGCACGGCCAGCAGGGCCGCGCCGCGAGACGTGCCCGCGCGGGCGTTGTTGGCCAGCCACAGGACGGCGGGGGCGGCGAGCACGGCCGCCAGGGGGTAGAAAGGGAGGTAATCCTGGCGCGTGAGCAGGGCCCAAAAACTGTCCAGCGAGACGTAATAAAAACCCGCGAAGAGAAAGAGGAAGCTCCACCGCAAGGCCTGCGCCGGGCTGGCGGCGCGCCGGGCGATTTGCACGGCCAGGAAGGTCAGGAAGGGGAACGCGACGGGGAAGGCAAGCCGCTGATACCAAGGGTGGAGCTTGGCATCCACGTCAAGGAGGGTGTTGTGCTGGATGACGCAGTAATAGAAGTCGGCCCAGCACCCTTTGGCGGCGAAGAAGGCGCAGAGGGCGGCGGGGGCGAGGAGCGTTCCGGCGGCGAGGGCGAGCGTGGCTTTTGCCCCGTGGCCCAGCGTGGCGCGGTCGAAGCGCCGGGCGCAGAGGAGGGCCATCACGGCGGCCAGGGCGGAGACGCCGAGCAGCAGGCTCGTTTTCATCGAGACGCAGGCGGCAAATCCGAGGATCACCCCCCCCGCAAAGGCGCGCCGCCCCGTCAGGCGGCCCGTGAGCACCACCACCAGGGCGCAGAGCCAGAGGGGCGTCCAGAGGTTGTCGGTCCGGTATTCCAGCGCCGGGAAGAACCACCACGGCAGGAGTGCGATGAAGACGGCCCCCCAGAGCCCGGCGCGCCGGGAGAAAAGGCGGCACCCCAGTTTCCACACCGCCCACAGCGACACGGCCCAGAGCGGCACCATCGCAAAGCGCATGAACGTCAGAATATCGGGCGTTTCCCCGATGGCCGCCACGAGTGGGGAAAAGAGGAGGTGAAAGAGCGGGGTGTGGTTGTCGAAGAAGTCCCGGTATTGCAGCAGCCCTTGCGTCCAGCCCCAGGTGGTGTGGAGGTGCTGCGGCTCGTCGCTGTCGTAGCGGAAGCGAAAGATGTAGAAGCAGCGCAGGACGAAGGCGGCCAGAAAAAGGAGGGCGGCGGTCCAGCGTTCGGAGCGGGGAATCGGTGGCGAAAGAAGGGGGACGGCGGCGGCCTGTTCGGCGGAGCAATCGGGCTGGTTTGGCATGGGAAAGAGGCGGAACATAGGGAAGTTTGAGGTGGAAATCCAGTACGCAGGAGGATCATCCTGGGAAAATCTGCATTGGCTGGCCCGCCGAATCCGCGTGTTTCCTGCATCGGATTTTCTTTTCCTGAAACACTTTGCGGTATATTCCTGGCGTCATGAAACTTGGTTTTCTCGGTTGTGGCAAAATGGCGACGGCGCTTTCCGGTGGCGTGGTGAACGCGGGCGTGTTTTCCGCCGAATCAATCTGGGCCTGCGATTGCGTGCCCGCGGCGGTGGAGGCGCTGACACGCAAGACGGGGGCGCACGCGGCTGCGGACGGTGCGGAACTGGCCCGGGCCGTGGATGCCGTGGTGCTTTGCGTGAAACCGTCGGACGCGCTGGCGGCGGTGCGCGGCATGGGCGACGCGCTGGCCGGGAAGCTCCTCATTTCGATTGTGGCCGGGCTTTCGCTTGCGAAACTGGAAGCCGCTGCGGGGGCTGGCGTGCGCGTGGTGCGGGTGATGCCCAACACTCCGGCGCTGATCGGGCAGGGGGCCGCTGCGTTCGCCATGGGAGCCGCAGCCACGCCGGAGGATGCGGCGTTGGTGGCGAAGTTGCTTTCCGCCGTGGGCCGCGCGGTGCAGGTGAAGGAAGCGCTCCTTGATGCGGTGACGGGCTTGAGCGGCAGCGGACCGGCGTATGTTTATCTTGTGATCGAAGCGCTTGCCGACGGCGGCGTGCTGATGGGCCTCCCGCGCGATCTCGCGCTGCAACTGGCGGCGCAAACGGTCGCGGGTGCGGCGGCCATGGTGCTCCAGACCGGGCAGCATCCGGCGGCCCTCAAGGACCAGGTGACGAGCCCCGGCGGAACGACCATCGCGGGGGTGGAGGAACTCGAAAACGCGGCGGTGCGCGCGGCGTTCATCAGCGCGGTGCGCGCGGCCACGCAACGCTCCCGGGAGCTGGGGGCGTAAAAAAACGCATGCAAGCTAAAATCCGTTTTCTCGTGCCGGTCATGCTGTTTCTGGCCTGTGGCGCCGGGGCTCTCGCGGCGGACGATGCCGATGCGGTGGCGCGCGCCCGGTTGACGCGGATTTTGGATGCCGAGCCCCGGAACACGGCGGCGTTGATCGAATTGGGGATGCTGGAAGCCCGGTCCAAGCGCCCGGAGGAGGCGATCACGCTGCTCCAACGGGCTTGCCGCGCCGACCCGGACTCCGTGGCGGCGTGGCTGGCGCTGGGGGTGAGCGCGTGTGAAAGCGGCAAGCTCGATGTGGCGCTCGCCGCGCTTTCCCAAGCCGTCCTGCTGGAACCCCGCAACGCGAGGGCGCACAGTTATCTGGGGGTGACGGTGGGGCGCAAGGGGTGGCTGGACGGGGCCGAGGCGGAGTTGCAGCGGGCGCTGGAACTGGACGACAGCCTTGCGGAGGCGCATTTTAACCTTGCCGTGGTCTATCTTCAGGAAAATCCGCCGATGGTGGAGCTCTCCCGCCGCCATTACTACCGGGCGCGCGACCTCGGGGCCGCTCCCGATTCGTTGGTTGAAAAACAGCTCAAGCGGAGTAAAGAATAGGAGCCATACGCCGGGAAGGCGATTTTTGCCGCCCGCCCGAAGGCTTCTTTTTTGCTCATGATCCGTAAATGCATTCCATTGGTTGCCGCCGCCCTGCTGGCGGTGCTGGCGCTGCCCGCGGGCGCGGCTGTCACGAAAAAAAAATCCGGGAGTTCCGCCGCCCCGGCGGCCCCGGATTCCACCCCATCCGTCGAGCCGGTGCTGGATCCCTCGGGGGGCACGCCCCGGACGCGCGCCGAGTCCGTCGTGGTCGCCGACGCCATGACCGGCCAGGTGCTGTATGAGAAAAACGCGAACCAGATGCGGCCGCCTGCCAGCACGCAGAAGCTCTTAACCGCGCTTCTCATCGTGGAAAGCGGCGATTTGGATCGCAATGTGCGCGTGCAACTCAGCGACACCCAGGTGGAGGAGGTCAAGCTGGGGATTCGCCCCGGCGAGGTCTATACGCGCCGCGATTTGTTGCAAGTCCTGCTCGTGCACAGTGTCAACGACGTTGCCAGGACGCTCGCGCGCGACAACGCCGGGAGCCTCGAGGCGTTCGCGGCGAAGATGAACGCCAAGGCGCAGGAACTCGGGATGCGCCATTCCCATTTCGTCAACCCGAACGGGCTTCCCGCGCCCGACCAGTATTCCACCGCGCGCGACATGGCGCGGCTGGCGCTGGCCGCCTATCGCAGCCCGACAATCCGGGCCATCGTCTCCACCAAGAGCCTTGCCTTTCATTTCGCCAGCGGGCGGGTGCGGGAGTTTAATAACACCAACCTCGTCCTGCGCGGCTACCCGTATTGCACGGGCATGAAAACCGGGTATACCCAGGCCGCCGGGCATTGCCTGATCTCCAGCGGCTCACGGAACGGACGGGAAGTGATCGTCGTGGCGCTCGGGGACAAGAACCGTTCCTGGCTCTGGCAGGACTCCTGCTCGCTCCTCGCCTGGGGGCTCTCTCTTTAGAGGATAGATGAAAGATGATAGGCTATAGAGATAGAGAGAAGCTGCGCCGAAGCCTTGTCTCCATCATTGTCTCTCCTCTCACCCCTCTATAATCTTTCCCCAAATGTCCCGCCCTTTTGAAGAAGAACTCGACGCGCTCAAGCAACAGTCGCTGCTGCGGCGGTTGCGCGAGATCGAATCGCAGCCCGGCACCGCGATGACGTACGCGGGCCGCCGACTCATCAATTTTTCTTCCAACGATTACCTGGGCCTCGCGGGCGAGCCGTTCCTGCGCGACGCCGCCAAGGAGGCGATTGATGTCTACGGCATCGGCGCGACCGCTTCGCGGCTGGTCTGCGGGACGCTCTCGCCCCACGTGGCGCTGGAGGAGAAACTGGCCGCCTTCAAGCGGGCGGAAGCGGCGCTCTGTTTTTCCAGCGGCTATGCGACGGCGCTGGGGACGCTCGGCGCGCTGGCGGGGAAGGGGGACGTCATCATCCTGGACAAGCTGGCCCACGCCTCGCTCATCGACGGAGCGCGGCTCTCCGGCGCGGTGTTGCGGGTCTTCCCCCACAACCAGGTGGACAAGCTGGAAGACCACTTGCAATGGGCGCGCAAGGAGCACGCCGACGCGCGTGTGATCGTCGTCACCGAATCGGTTTTTAGCATGGACGGCGACCGCGCTCCGCTGGCGGAGTTGGTGGAAGTGAAGGACCGTTACGGTGCGTTGCTGCTGCTGGACGAGGCGCACGCCGTGGGGGTCGTCGGCCCGAACGGGCGGGGTCTGGCGGAGCGCCTGGGGCTCTCGGATCGCGTGGATGTCCAAATGGGGACGCTCAGCAAGGCGCTGGGCGTCAGCGGCGGCTACGTTTGCGGCCGCCGGGCGCTGATCGACTGGCTCATCAACCGGGCCCGCTCCTTTGTCTATTCCACCGCGCCCCCTCCGGCCCTGGCGGCGGCGGCCTGCGCGGCGGTGGAGTTTCTGGAAAGCCCGGCGGGCGAAGCGCGGCGGCGGCGGCTGTGGAATAATTTGAAAGTCCTGGCCGCCGGGTTGCCGCCGGGCCTGACGCCGGACAAGCTCCAAAGCGCCATCGTGCCGGTGATGCTGGGGGACGAAGCGGCGGCGCTCAAGGCCTCCAAGATGTTCTACGATAGCGGGTTTTTCATCCCCGCCATCCGCTACCCCACTGTGGCACGCGGCACCGCGCGGCTGCGCCTGACGCTTTCGGCCGCCCACTACCCGGAGGAGATCCAGGCCGTGACGGAGGCGCTCTGGGAGTTAGAGTAGGGAACTGGCAGGGTTTTTTTGCGCGGTGCGGGCCTTTCCTTTCGCGGTTGCAACGAACCGCTGGATTTGCGAAAGCCACATCAACTTTTGGACTGGCGTCCATTGTTGAAAATGGGTGCGTCCGCTGAAGTCTTCGGAGGTCACTTGATCCCACCAGTCCGACTTGTTCATGCGATTAGGAGTGGATGTCCCGGTTTCCATCGGCTGCTATTTTTTCCAAGGCGTCGATATCCTCGTGATCTTTTGCCCTCATCGGTTGGACGCGGCGTTTCATTGCGATGAGCTGTTGTGCGGAAACGACCCGGATGGTGATGTCCCCCAGGGAAATATCTTGGGTGAAATCTTTAAGAGCACTGAAGGACGCATCCCGAGACAAAAAGACATCTACCTGCAACCACGGCATGAGCGGGTGATAAAAGGCCAGAACCAATGCCCCCTTTTCCTCCACAAGGCAGTCCAACGCCGGACGATCCAGCAAAATCTGCGGAGGCACAGGGGCGCGGGGGGTCAGCCCGATAGCGGTCATCGCAGCCAGAAAACGCCGCACATTTTCCGGGGTTTCCTCGATGGCAAGATCCACATCCATCGTCATCCGTTCCACGCCGTGCAAAACGGCGGCAACCCCTCCCGCTACGATAAAGCGCACGCCGGAGTGGACGAGTTGCGTGAGGAGTTCGAGAAGGTGGTTGGATGGACTTTGCGGGTTTTCGTTCATTTTCCCTGGCTCGTTGGCGCGCCTGAAACCCCTAACTATTTGAGGAGCATTCCGGTGAAGGTTCTTGCTCGCAAATGGAATCAAGGCGCCTGGCTGTTATGAAACATAACCATACTTCCCGGCGGAATGGCAATCAAGCGGGCTTTCCGCTCAGGGAAAAACGCATTTTCATCAAAGACGGGGAGGAAATCCGGGCCATAACAGATATCTTCTGGGGATTTCTTGTGCGTGCGGATACCAATCGCGTTCTCGCTTCGTACGATGCGATGGCGCGCGCCATTGAAGTTTACTGGAGCCCCGATAGTCGATTGGTGGCGGTCAATGAGGATATCAGCCATGCCACTGGGCACCTCAGTGTCTGGCGATTGGTTACAAATCATTGGAAACGGGTGCAATTGCCGGAATTGTTACAGGACCGCTTCGTCATCGACGATCCCAAGGCGAAAGAGGGACATACCGAGGAGGTCATTGGCCGTTTTGTTCGGAAGGAGGATGCGCCGATGGTGAAGTTCTGGTGGGGGGCGCATCAACCTTGGGCTCACCGCTGGCTGAATGACACGGATTTGGAGATCGGTCTCGGGGGCGAGGCTTCCCTGAGAAACGGGCGGATTCTTGGGCTTGATTTATTGTTTGTCGTCCGGTTTGAGGACGATAAATCGAAGATTTTAAGCCAGAAACAGGTTCATTACGAGGTCAAGGAGGAGTAGCAGTAATCCAAAATCGTGCGCCTATTTCCACTCCAAAATGCCCTTGGCCCACGCCCAGACGAGCCCTTCAAGCAGGAGGAACAGGAAGACGAGGATGGCCAGGAAGCTGGCGGGCGAGATTTGGACAAACCCCATGGCCGCGAAGGGGAGCAGGAAGACGGTTTCCACGTCAAAGACCAGGAAGACGAGGGCGTAGAGGTAATACTGGGCGCGGAACTGGATGCGCGCGGGGCCCTTGCTTTCAAGGCCGCACTCGTAGATGGCCTGCTTGTCGTGGCCGGGTTTTGCTGGCGAGAAGAAGCGGGCCCAGAGCCACGCCATCACGAGCGGGACGACCGGGAAGACGAGGGCGATGGCCAGGAAGAGGGTCAGAATGAGGTAATCGTGGGACATGGCAAAGCTCCTAGGGTTGAACGCTGGCGGCTTTTGCTGCGGCCCTCGCCGCGCCGTGAATGGCGGAATAGATCGGGTTGAGCAGGAGCGGCGGGTAGAGGCCGAGGCCGAGGATTGCCACGGCGAGGAGGCCGACGCAGAACCCGGCGGCGCTGCGCGGCTGCGGCACGGCGGTTGCGGCGTCCGGGGCCGGAACGACGAAGACGTGCTTGAGGACGATGAGGTAGTAGTAGAGGGAGACGGCGTTGAAGGCGACGGCGATGAGGAGGACCCAGAGCAGGCCAAGGCTGCCATCCAGCGAACTGACAGAGCCAAGGGCTCCGGCGAAGAGGTAGAATTTGCCGAAGAACCCGGCCAGCGGCGGGATGCCCGCCAGCGAGATCATGAAGACGCCCATGCAAAGGGCCAGGCCGGGCGCGCTCCGGTGCAGCCCATCGAAGTGGTGGAGTTGCGCGCCGCCCCGCCGCGCTTCGACGATCCCCACGACGCCGAATGCGCCGAGCGTGGTGAGCGCGTAAACGATGACGTAGAAGAGGACGGCGGAGAGGCCTTTGTTGCCCGTGGCCAGGAGCCCGAGGAGCATGTAGCCGGATTGGGCGATGGCGGAGTAGGCGAGGATGCGCTTGACGTTGCTCTGGCTCAAGGCGGCGAGGTTGCCGACGATGACGGAGGCCGCGGCGATGACCGCCAGCAACGGCAGCCATCCGGGTTGCAGCAAGCTCCAGATGGCGCTGCCGCCTGCTTTGGCGAAGCCGAGGGTGAGGAACTTCGCCAGGATGAGGAACCCGGCGACTTTGGAGCCGGAGGCGATGAGCGCGGCGGACGGCGTGGGCGCGCCTTCGTACACGTCCGGAGCCCACAGGTGGAACGGGGCGGCGGCGACTTTGAAGCCGAACCCGGCCAGCGCGAGGGCGACGCCGGTGAGGAAGAGGGGATCGCTTGCCGTGCTGCGCGGCATCTGGGCGAGGGCTTGGAGGGAGGTGGACCCGGTGACGCCGTAGATCAAGCTCAGGCCAAAGAGAAGGAAGGCTGCGGCGACGCTGCCAAAGAGGAAATACTTCAAGGCGGCTTCCGCGGAGGCGGCACTGCGTTTGAGGTAGCCGGTGAGGAGGTAGAGGGGGATGCTGGTCATCTCCAGGCCGATGAAGATCATGAGCAGGTCTTCGGCGCTTACGAGCAGCATCATGCCGATGGTGGAGAAGAGGATCAGCGCGAGGTATTCGGCAAGGTGCTCGCGGACGTTGGATGAGGCGGCATAGACGCAGGCGACGAGGCTCAAGGCCACGATGACGATTTTGACGAACCGGGTGAGCGGGTCGATGACGGCCATGCCGTGGCAGATGTTGATGCTCTCCGGGTGGATCCAGATCCACGCGATGGAAGCGAGACCGCCCAGGAGGGTCAGGCTCAGCAGCATTGTGCGCCGGGACGCCGTGGCCCGGACGAGCCCCGCGATGAGGACAAAGAAGGCGGTTTCGGCCAGGAAGGATTCCGGCGTCAGGTATTTGAAAAGTTGGAAGGCGGGGTTCATTGCGCCACCCCCTGGATCAAATGGTGCATAAGCGATTGCGGGCTTTCGAAGCTGCGCAGGATGGGGTCAATCAAGATCTTCGGAAAGAGACCGATGCCGACCGTGGCGGCCATGAGGATCACGGCTCCCAGGCGTTCGGGCAGGGTGATGGGCGGCAGCGGCGTGTCATGGTGCGCTTCGGGCGCAGCGGCGGCAGCGGCGGCGAGCGACGGGAAGAAGCTCCGTTGCAGGGCCCGCAAGGTGAAGGCGACGGTGATGCCGACGCCCAGCATGGCGAAGACGAGCAGGACGGGGAAGGCTTTCCAAGCGCCGAGCAGGATGGAGATTTCCGCGATGAATCCGCTGAACCCTGGCAGCCCCATGGAGGCCGCCGAGGCGAGGGTGAAGGTGAAGGCGGCGAACGGCAGCGCCTTGGCAAGCCCCATGCCGCCGAGGGTGCTGATGTCACGGGTGTGGGTCCGGTCGTAGAGCATCCGCCCGACGACGGCGAACAGGAGGCCGCCGATGAGTCCGTGCGAGAACATCTGTAGCACCGCGCCGGTCAGCCCCAGGCTGTTGAGGGTCAGGAGGCCCAGCAGGACGAAGCCCATGTGGTTGATGCTGGAGTAGCCGACGACGAATTTAAGATCCTTCTGCGCGAGGGCGACGAGCGCGCCGTAGACGAGGCCGATGGTGGCGAGGATGGCGAGGGGCATTCGCCATGCGGCGAGGCCCTCGGGGAAGAGCGTCATGGCCACGCGCAGCGCGCCGTAGGAGCCGAGCTTCATGACGACGCCCGCCAGCAGCATGGAGACGGCGGTGGGGGCGGCGACGTGGCCGGTGGGTGCCCACGTGTGGAAGGGCCAGAGGCCCGCCAGGACGCCGAAGCCGATGAACAGGACCGGGAAGGCCCATAATTGGAAGGCGTGCGGGAAATGGAATTTCGCCAGCGACTGGAGGTTTAAGGTCACGTCAGGGGCGAGGACGTAGATGCCCAGGATGCCCAGCAGGATGAGCGCGCTTCCGGCCACGGAGTAGATGGTCAGTTTCATCGCCCCGTATTCCCGGTTGGTGGAGCCCCAGTTGGAAATCAGAAAATATTTCGGGATGATGACGATCTCGTAGAAGACGAAGAGGAGGAAGAGGTCCAGGCTCTGGAAGACGCCGTAGACGCCGCCGATGATCGTCAGGAAAAGAGCGAAGAAGGCGCGCGGCTGCTGGGTGACGTTCCAGGAGAAGAGGACGCCGGTGATGGCGATGATGCCGGTGAGCAGTAAAAGGACCAGGCTCACGCCGTCCACGCCGGTGGCGAAGCTGATGCCGAGGCTTTCCACCCATGCGACGTTGATCCGGAACTGCATTGGATACGCGCCGGGCGCCATGTTGTAGGCGCGGAAGGCGGCCACGGCGAAGCCGAAGCCGGTGAGGCCGGACAGGAGCGCGATCCATTTGGCCGCGCCGCCGAAGCGGGGCGGCAGCAGCAGAATCAGGACGATGCCCAGCAGGGCGGAGAGGAGCGTGGCGGTGGGGAAAAAATCGGTCGGCATTATGGCAGAAGGTGGAGGACCGTTTGGTTGAAGAGAGCGATGAGGATCTGCGGGCAGATGCCCAGCACGAACATTAGCGCGATGGCGGGGGCTACGGTGAAGCGTTCGCCCACCGTGAGGTCGGGGAAGGTGAGCCAACCGGCGTCCAGCGGGCCGGTGAAGACCCGCTCAATGAGCGTGAGCAGGAAGACGGCGGTAACGAAAAGCCCGATGGCGGCGAGCGCAGAGGGCAGCGGCGCGAGGGCGAAGGCTCCCTTGAAGATCAGGAATTCGCCCGCGAAACCGTTCAGGCCGGGCAGGCCGAGCGAGGAGAAAAGGGCGATGCCCATCAGTCCGGCGAGCACGGGGGCCGCGTCGCGCAGCCCGCCGAAGTCGTTCAAGCCGCGCAGGCCGCCGCTGCGCCGCTCGATGAAGCCGATGAAGCAGAAGAGGGCGGCGGCGGTGAGGCCGTGGTTGAAGATTTGGAGGAGCACGCCGTTCATCGCGGCGGCCCGGTCGTTGACGGGGCCGTGCAGCGTGGCGGTGACGGCGAAGAGGCCGAGCAGGCAGTAGCCGAGGTGGTTGATGGAGGAGTAGGCGACGATTCGCTTAAGATCCTTCTGCCCGAGCGCGGCGAGCGCGGAGTAGATGATGGTGACGAGCGCGAAGCCGAAGAGGGGGAGTTGCAGGTGCTGCATCAGCCCCGGGAAAAGGGGTATGAGCAGCCGCAGGAACCCGTAGACGCCCATTTTGGAAAGGAGGCCGGTGAGCAGCATCGAAACGGGCGCGGGAGCTTCGGCATACGCGTCGGGCAGCCAGGTGTGGAAGGGGACGACGGGGACTTTGACGGCGAGCCCGGCGAAGATCCCGCCAAATACAAGGAGGTTGATCCATGGCAGGCCGGGGAAGGCGGCGCTGAGGGCATGCCCGAGTTTGGCTTTGTGGGCGAGCCCGGCAAGCTCGCTCAAATTGAAGGTCCCCGTGGCCTGGTGGATGGCCAGGAAGCCGAGCAGCATGGCGAACCCGGCGAAGAGGGTGTAGATGAAGAACTGCGTGGCGGCGGCGGTGGCCTTCGCGCTTCCGCCCATGCGGATCAAGAGGAAGGCCGGGACGAGGCTCAGTTCGTAGTAGAGGAACCAGTGGATGAAGTTGAGCGCCGTGAATGTGCCGAAGAGGGTGGTTTCCAGCGCCAGGATGAGGCCGACGCCGAGCTTGGTGGAGCGGTCGCCCAGCGCGAAGAGGGCGAAGGGGGTCACTAACGCGGCGAGGACGAGCAGGAGGAGGCTCAGGCCGTCGGCGGCCAGGTAATACTCGATGTGCAGCGAGGGAATCCAGGCGCGCTGCTCCAGGTATTGCAGCCCGCCCGCTGCCCGGTCGTATTGGAAGGCGAGGCCGAGGGCGAAGGCCAGGGCGGCGAGGGTGATCACTATCCCCACGGCGCGGAGGAGGACGGTCTTTCGCGCGGGGATAAGCACCACGAGAAGCGCCCCGAGGAGCGGCAGAAAGGTCAGGATGGTGAGAGAATTGCTCATGCAGGTTACGCTAAAAGCCAGCCAACGAGGGCGAGGAGGGCGACGATCCCGATGCATAGCACGCGCAGATAGCCTTGCACGCGCCCGCCCTCGCACGAGGCGATGCCGCCGCCGTATTCGCGCAGGGCATCGCAGGAAGAATCGAAGCCGAAGTTGATGAGGAAGCGGTCCATGCCGTTGCTGATGGCCGAGACCAGGAAGGAAACCCACGCGACGGCGCGAACGATGCCCGCGAGGATTTGACGGTCCACCCAGGCCATCACGTAGCCGACGCCGCGCAGAGGGCGCACCAGCGTGGCGTGGTAAAGTTCGTCCACGTAGAGACGGTTGGCCAGGGCGCGGTAGAGCGGCGCGGCGGCGGCTTGCAGCGGATCGACGTCTCCCAGCGCGCGGCGTCCGTAGACGAGCCAGCCCAGGCCGATGCCGAAGAAGACAATCGCCAGGGAGGTTGTGGCGATGTGGAGGAAGCCGGGCTCCCACAGGGCGGCGAGTTCGAGCGCGGGCGTTTTCCCGGCCAGGAATTCCTCATACCACGGCCAGGCGGGCGTGGCGGGGAGCGACATCAGGAGGGCCGCGGCGGCCAGGAGCACGAGCGGGATCGTCATGACGTCCGGGCTTTCGTGCGGATGGGCGGCGTTGCCCCGGTAGTCGCCAAAGAAAACGTAGGCCATTTGGCGCGTCATGTAGAAGGCTGTCAGGAACGCGGCGGCGACGGCCATGTAGAAGGGGGCCTGCGAGACGGGCCACAGGTGCGCGGCGTGCAGGATGGCGTCTTTGCTCCAGAACCCCGAGAAGAGGACCGGGAACCCGGCCAGCGCCAGCATGCCGACGGTGTAGGTCATGAACGTCACCGGCATCTTGCGCCAGAGGCCGCCCATGTTGCGGATGTCCTGTTCTTCGTGGATGCCGTGGATGACGGAGCCCGCGCCGAGGAAGAGGAGGGCTTTGAAAAAGGCGTGGGCAAGGAGGTGGAGCATTGCGGCCCCGACGCTGCCGACGCCGAGCGCCAGCATCATGAAGCCAAGCTGCGAGACAGTGGAGTAGGCGAGGATGCGCTTGATGTCCACCTGGGCGACGGCGATCAGCGCGGCGAAGAGGGCGGTGAACGCGCCGATGCCCGCGACGGCAAGCAGGGACGCCGAGTGCGGCCCGGTGGCGGTGAAGATCGGGAAGACGCGCGCGACGAGGTAGACGCCCGCGGCGACCATCGTGGCGGCATGGATCAAGGCGCTGACAGGTGTGGGGCCTTCCATGGCGTCCGGCAGCCAGACATGCAGCGGGAACTGGCCCGATTTGCCCGCCGCGCCGCAGAAGATCAGGAGCGCGATGACGTTGGAAAGCGCCATGCCGCAGAAGCCGATTTTCGCCATCGAGGCGAGCGCCGTTTGTTCCAGGCAGCCCGCGCCGTGATCGTAAAAGAGGAGTGTGCCGCTGGCTTTGTAGAGCCAGAACATGCCGATGAGCAGACCCATGTCGCCCACGCGCGTGGTGATGAAGGCTTTCTTGGCGGCAGCCGCCGCTTCCGGCTTGTGGAACCAGAAGCCGATGAGCAAGTAGGACGCAAGGCCCACCAGTTCCCACGCGACGAACGTCAGGAGCAGGCTGTTGGAGAGAACGACCCCGAGCATCGCGCCGGAGAAGAGGCCAAGGAAGGTGAAAAAGCGGGTGAAATTCCGGTCTTCATGCATGTAGCCGAGGCTGTAGATGAAGATGAGCAGCGAAACAAAGCTGACCATTGCGGCCATCCCGGCGCTCAGAGGATCAAGCAGCAGACCGAGTTGGAGTGTTTCGTGGCCGAAGGTGAGCCAACTAAAATTAAAGAACGAGCGCACAATGCCCGGCTCGCCCTTATCTTCAACCATCGCAAAGAGAAGCAAATAAAAGCTGATTGCACACGCAATGGCTTGGGCTCCGATCACTAGTGAAGCGGAAAGTCCACGTTGCTCCCGTTTCAGAAACGCGGTTAGCCCCGCAGCAAGCAAGGGTAGTAACGGAACAAGCACGGCCGCAATAATGACGATATTTTCCATCTTGGTCGTTTACCCTTTCAACTGGTTGGCTTGGTCCACATCCACGCTGTGCAGGCGGCGGTGGACCTGGATGATGATGGCGAGCCCCACGGCGGCTTCGGCGGCGGCAATCGCAATGGAGAAGATGGCGAACATGATGCCGGTGAGGTTTTCCGGGTGGGCGCTGAATTTCCAGAAGGAGATGAAGTTCAGGTTGCCCGCGCCGAGCATCAGTTCGATGCCGATCAGGATCATGATGGCGTTGCGGCGGGTGAGCGCGGCCAGCAGGCCGAGCGCGAAGAGCGCGGCGGAAAGGGCGAGCAGGATTTGGAGCATCATGATTGCGAGTCCTCCTTGGCGATGAGGGCGGCTCCGACGAGGGCGGCGGTGAGCAGAACGGCGATGCCGAGCAGCGGGAGCAGCGTGTGGGTTAAGAGGTTCTCGCCGATCAGCGCGACCGGCGCGGCGGCGGCCTGGGCGGGAAGCACGGCGCTCGCAGCGCGCGGGCTGAACGCAATGGCGGCGAGCAGCCCCACCAGGACGAGGAAGGCGACGGCGGCTCCGGCGGCGGCGTGGAGCGCGCTGGAAAGGCGGAAGTTGCGCAGCGGGTTGTTGCTGGCCAGGACTTCGCCCGCCGGGGTGAGCAGGATGGCGAAGAGGATCAGCATGGCGACCGCGCCGACGTAGACAAGGAGCTGGACGAAGCCGACGAACTCCGCGCCCAGCGCCATGAAGAGGACGCCCAACGCGATGAAGCTGGCGACGAGGCAGAGCGCGCTGTGGACCAGGTTGCGCAGGCAGACGGCGGCGGCAGCAGCCAGCAGCATGAGCAGGCCGGGGATCAGAAAGAGCCACTGAGGGAGTTGCTCCCACGGCAGCGAGGCGATTTTTTGGAAAAGCGCGTGCATGTTACTCGGAGTAATAATACCGGCGGTTGGTGGCGGAATGCTGCCGGGTGAAGCAAAAATGGCCCAAGAGGAGATAGGGGATGAGGATGACCAGCGCGGAAATCCCCCAGGCCGCGGGCCCCCGCCCGGCGTAGTGCCAGGCCGCCGCCGCGAGCAGCGCGACGAAGCTCATCGGGAGCATGAATTTCCAGGCGAATTGCATCATCTGGTCGATGCGGAAGCGGGGGAGCGTGGTGCGCACCCAGACCATGGAGAGCGCGACGGCCCAGAGCTTCGCAAAGAACCAGCACCAGGAGGGGATCCATTCCAGGAAGGGGAACGGCGCTTGATAGCCGCCCAGGAAGAGCGTTACCAGCAGGCCGTTGATGGCGAACATGCCGACGTATTCCGCCATGAAGAAGATGGCGTATTTGAACCCGGAATACTCGGTAAGATGGCCCGCGATGATTTCGGATTCGCCTTCAGGCAGGTCGAACGGGCAGCGGTTGGACTCGGCCAGCGCGCCGAGGTAAAAGAGGAGGCAGGCGGCGAAGCCCCACGGGGTGCAGACGAACCAGTGGGGCACGAAGCCGTAGCTGTAGCCCCTTTGGGCTTCGACGATCACGGCGGGCGAAAGCGTGCCCGCCACGAGCGCCACGACCACGGCGGAAGTGACCAGCGGCAGTTCGTAGCTGATCATCTGGGCGATGGCGCGCATGGCTCCCAGGATGGAGTATTTGTTGTTGCTGGCCCACCCGGCCATGAAGACGGCCAACTCGCTTCCCGCGCCGAGGGCGAAGAAGAAGAGGATGCCGACGGGCAGATCCACGGCGACCATATCGCGCCCGTAAGGGAGGATCACCGGCAGCATCAGGGCCGGGGCGACCATGGCGATGGGGGCCAGGTAGTGGACGACCTTGTCGGCGCTGCGCGGTACGAGATCCTCCTTGGTCAGCATTTTGATGCCGTCGGCGACGGGCTGGAAGAGGCCGCAAGGGCCGACGCGGTTGGGGCCGTAGCGGTTCTGCGCCCGGGCGAGCAGTTTGCGCTCAAAGACGGACATCAGCGCGAAGAGGATGAGGAAGGTGGCCAGGATGGTGACGATGATGACCAGGGCCGAAACGAGGCCGAGCAGCCATTCGGGCAGCGTCAGCCCCACCTTGGCGGAGCACCATTGGAGGGCGTCCAGGAGGGCCTGTTTGGAGGCGATGGGTAGATTTTCCAGGTTCATCACGCGTTTTGCTCCGGCTGGCAGGGGACGGCTTTTTCCGCCTTGGCGGCGGCCGCTGCTTTGGCTGCGGCTACTTTGGCGGCCGCGGCCTTTGCGGCGGCTTCTTTGCGGATGCGGGCGGCCTCGATGCGGGCATCGGTGGCGTCGGCTTCGGAGGGGTGAACGCCGTGGTAGTAGGCGTTGGACTTGAGGAGTTGCGGCTTGTGGAGGACCAGCGGGGCGAAGCGGTCGTAGCTGCTCATCTCGTAGATGCTGTCCATGCGGATCGATTCGAACGGGCACACCTCAACGCAGATCTGGCAGCCCATGCAGACGGAGATGTCGATGTTGAAGACTTTGGGCCGCCGCAGCGGCTTGCCGTTGGCGTCGCGGTCCTGCTCGATGTAGATGCACTGGGGCGGGCATTCCTTTTCGCAAATTTTGCACGCCACGCAGCGCATCCCGGCTTCCGGGTCCGCTCCGTCAAAGACGAGGAAGGGGAAACTGCGAGACGCTTCCGCGAGGGTGGGGCGCTCTTCGGGATATTGCTCGGTAATAAGGCGTTTGGCGTGGGCGCGGTCGAAGTAGCTCCCAATCGTGTTGAGGGCGGTGACCGCCATGCCTTTGAGAATGCCTGAGCCGGGAAAATTCATCGTATTCTTAATCTGCGAAAATCTGCGGATAACTCTTAACGGTCCACTTCGCCCAGAACGATGTCGATGGAGCCGAGGATCACCATGACGTCGGCGATCTTGGTTCCCAGGCACATTTCTTCGAGCAGGGTGAGGTTGATGAGGCTGGGCGGGCGGACGTGATAGCGGTAGGGCTTGTCGCTCCCGTCGCTAACGAGGTGGAACCCGAGTTCGCCCTTGGGTCCTTCGATGCGCCCGTAGGCTTCGCCCGCCGGGGGCTTGAAGCCGCGCTGTTTGACGGCGGGGTTGACGATGGGGCCTTCGGGGATCTGGTCGAAGGCTTGTTGCAGGATTTTGAGGGATTCGCGCGCTTCCAGCAGGCGGAGCATGAAGCGGTCGAAACAGTCGCCCACTTCGCCGCGCGGGATGCGGAATTTCAGGCGCGGATAGATGCCGTAGCCGTCCACTTTACGGATGTCGTAATCGACGCCGGAGGCCCGCAGGACGGGGCCGGAGAGGCCTCCGTTGATAGCGCGTTCAGCGCTCAGGACGCCGACGCCCTGGAGCCGGGCGAGGAGGATCTCGTTGCCGGTGAGGAAGCGCTCCATTTCGTCCAGGAAGGCGGGATAGGTGGCGAGGTAGGCGCGGGCTTTTGCAAGCCAGCCTGTGGGGAGGTCGCAGCGGACGCCGCCAAAGCGCGCGTAGTTGAGCATCATGCGCGCGCCGGTGAGTTCCTCAAAGAGGTCGAGGATTTTTTCCCGCTCGCGGAAGGCATACATGAGGGCCGAGCCCCACGCGCCCATGTCTCCGAGGATGAATCCGAGGAAGGCGGTGTGGTTCTGGAGCCGGGTCATTTCGCCGACGATCACGCGCAGGTATTCGGCGCGCTCCGGGACTTCGATGCCCGCGAGCTTCTCGACCGCCACGGCGTAGGCCCAGTTGTTGGTGCCGGAGCAGATGTAGTCGAGCCGGTCGGTGTACGGCATGGCGGCCAGCCAGCTATTCTTTTCGGCGATCTTCTCGTGGTTGCGGTGCAGATAGCCAAAGACCGGTTGCAGTTTGACCACCGTTTCGCCTTCCATGCGGACGTTCATGCGGAAGACGCCGTGGGTGGAAGGGTGTTGCGGCCCGAGCGAGACTTCCAGGGCGCCCGCGTCGGCCGTCCCGGAGAAGAAGGTGGAAGAGGGGCTCATGCTTGGGTGGTGGCGGCGGCTTTTTGGACGATGTCGCCGTGCGGCGTCGGCTCGTATTCGTAGTCTGCGGGAGCGGCGTAATCTTTGCGCAGGGGAAAATCGGCAAATTCTTCCCACATCAGCAGGCGGCGCAGGTCGGGGTGGCCCTCAAAGCGGATGCCGAAAAGGTCGTAGGCTTCGCGCTCCTGGAAGTCGGCGCTTTTCCACACCGGCGTGAGCGAGGGGACGGTGGCGTCGGCGCCGCGGTCGCCCGTGCGCGTTTTGAGCACGATGGGCCCGTGCTTTTGGGCGATGGAGAAGAGGTGGTAGACGGCTTCCAGGTATTCCGGATAATCGGCGCCGCTGACATTGGAGGCGTAATCCAGGAGGAGTTCGGGGTCGTTTTTGAGAAATTCGGCGACTTGGCGCGCGTCTTCGCGGTGCACCAGCAGGGCGTGCTGGCCCGACGGGCCCGGGTTGTTCACCAGTTCCACCCGGGCTTGCGGCAGCCCCGCGTGGATGCGGTCCAAAACGGATTGGGGCGGGAGGACGTTCATTCGGCGAGGGAAGGGGCTTTCGGATGGAAAATGGCCGGGTTGGACGGCGGAACCAGGTCGTGGGGGCCGTAGGCGGGCACGGGATACTCGGCGGGAGCTTCCGGGTTGGCATGCCGGGGAAGGTCTTTCCCAAAGAGGCGCTGGCCGGCGATTTTTTTCTGGAGGGCGATCAAGCCTTCCAGGAGCGCTTCGGGCCGGGGCGGGCAGCCGGGAACGTAGACGTCCACCGGGATGTAGCGGTCGATCCCCTTGAGCACGTTGTAGCCCTCTTTGAAGGGGCCGCCGGAGATGGCGCACGCGCCCATGGCCAGGACGTATTTGGGCTCCGGCATCTGGTTGTAGAGGCGGACGACGAGCGGGGCCATTTTTTTGGTGACCGTGCCCGCAATGATCATAAAGTCGGCTTGCCGGGGGGAGGGGCGGAAGACTTCCGCGCCGAACCGGGCGATGTCGAAGCGGGCGGCGGCGGCGGCGATCATCTCGATGGCGCAGCAGGCGAGGCCGAACTGGAGCGGCCAGAGGGAGTTTTTCCGGCCCCAGTTATACAAATCCTCAAACGAAGCCACGAAAACACCTCGTTTTTGAAGTTCAACTCTGAGCGCATCGTCAGTCATGAGCCAAGTAGTTTGGCTGGAATCAGAGGGGGCAGCAAGACCCAGTTTTGCCGGGTTCCCCTCACAAATTGTCCATTCCCATGGTTTTTTCCGGTAAGTTCTTCTGGATTTTCCCTGGGTTTGCCCCTTTTCTAAAGGGACGCCGATGTCGGACATCCTTTTCATTCTTGCCGCAGCGCTCCTGAGCATGGGATTGCGGACGTTTTCCAACCCGATCCTCTTCAAGCTCGGCTCTTTCTGTATTTTGGGGACCTCCTTCCTGGTGGGCTACTTTGCCACGGGCCGTTGGGAGACGGGGGGTCTTTTTGCCGCAAGCTGGCTGATGCTGCCGTGGCTGGAGATTCTGACCCGCGTGCGCAAGGCCCGGTTGCCGATGGTCAAGCCCCTGCGCCCCCAATTCCCCCCCGCGCGCTCGATCTTCCCCGACCTTGGCGCGTTGACGGAGGAGATGGAGGAGGAGGGGTTCGAGCAGGTGGATGACGCCGGATGGGATTGGGGGGACCACCGCCAGTTCTTCCGCCTCTTTTACAAAGGGGACGAGCATTTGCAGGGGACGATCTGTTTGGTGGACCAGGAGGACATGGCGTTTTATTACCTCTGCTTCTCCTCCCGGAGCGCGGATGGGACCTCCTGGACGACCTGGAATTACCCTTTCGCCTACGCGATGAAGTTCGCCCCCCAGTTCCGCACCAACCGGCTGCGGGGCGACCGCTCGGTGCGCGAGATGATCGAGAGCCACCGGATATTTTTAGAGAAGTCGGGGGTGACGGCCGCGATGTTGCTCCCCGCCACTCCGGAGGAAATGCAGCTTGCCATGCAGCGCGACCTGGAGCGCCAGATCGCCCACAATGTTTCCGCCGGGCTGCTCCAGCCGATGGGCGAGGGGATGGTCCGGTATTCCTGGCGCGGCATGTTTTTCGTCTGGGTGCAGTTTTTGCGCGATTTTGTGCGGCTGTCGTAGACTGCGCGGTTAACGCAAAGGGGGGACTGAGCTTCTCCTGGCGTCATCCCGGGCGGAGCGAGGGATCTCTCCGAAATCCCAGTGCGTGGTAAAAAGGCAAAGCGTGGAGCCGTTTGGGGGTTCCCTCACATGCGTTCGGGATGACAGGCTCGATGGCCGCTTTCTGTCATTCATTTCGTATCAGGCGGTTTTTGGGGGCGTGCGCCGATTCTGAGGTATGCGTTCCTTTGCGCCTTTGCGGCTTTGCGTGAGGCTCCTCCCGGTTCTGCTTCTCGCGGCGGCGCCCGCCTGCCGCAAGCCGCAGGGGCCGGAGCGGCGCGCGCCGCCGGAGGTGCTGGTGGTAGAGGTGGCGCGGCGTGACGTGCCGGTGTACCGGGAATGGCTTGGGAACCTGGACGGCTGGGTGAATGCCCAGGTGCGGGCGCGCGTCGCCGGATATCTGGTCGCGCAGCATTACAAGGAGGGGGCGCGGGTGAAAGCGGGGGATCTCCTCTTTCAGATCGACCCCCGCCCGCTCCGGGCGGCCCTGGACCAGGCGCGCGGGGATCTCGCCCGCGCGGAGGCTTCGGAGAAGCTCGCGGCGCTCAACCTCCAGCGGGCGGCGGCGCTGTTCGAGGGCAAGGTCATCAGCGCCCAGGAGCGCGATACGGCCGTTGCCAACCAAGGCACGGCCCGGGCGGATGTGAAGGCCCAGCAGGCGGCGGTGGAAACGGCGGCGCTGAACCTGGAGTTTGCCCAAATCAGCGCGCCGGTGGAGGGGATCGCCGGGATTGCCAACGGCCAGGTTGGGGATTTGGTGGGGCCCGGTTCTCCCCAGTCCGATCCGTTGACCACCATTTCCACGGTGGACCCGATCAAGGCCGGGTTTACCATCACGGAGCAGGATTACATCGCCTTTGCCTCGCGGCTGGCGCAGTCGGCGGAGGGCCGCGAGGGGTGGGAGTTGCAGATCGTGCTGGCCGACGGTTCCGTTTACCCCCGCAAGGGGAAGCTCGATTTCGCCAACCGGCAGGTGGACCCGGCCACGGGGTCGATGCGCGTGACCGCCTTGTTCCCCAACCCCGGCTATCTCTTGCGGCCGGGTCTTTTTTGCCGGGTGCGCGTGCGGACGGGCGTGCTGGCGGGGGCGCTGCTGGTGCCAGACCGGGCGATTGCGGAAGTGCAGGGGAGTTTCCAGGTGGTGGTGGTCGATTCCGGCCACAAGGCGTCGATCCGCCCCGTGGAACCGGGGGAACGTGTGAAGGGGTGGCGCGTGCTCAACAGAGGCGTCCGGGCCGGGGAGACCGTGGTGGTGGAGGGCTTGCAAAAAGTGCGCGACGGGGAGCCGGTGGAGCCGAAGCCGTGGCAGGAGCCGCCCGTCTCCCCATCGTCTTAGGGCCTGTTCACACAAACCATTTCCAGCAATAAAAAGGGCCTTTTTGGCCCAAAATGCCCCTCTTCGGGTCGCTGAATCTCGATTCAGCTCACCTCATCAGGTCATTTTCGACTCAAAAATCCCTCTTTTTCTCGCAAAAAGCGTTTGTGTGAGCAGGCCCTAATATGTACCGCTTTTTCATCGATCGGCCCATTGTCGCCATGGTGATCGCCATTTTGATGGTGCTTATCGGGGGCATTGCCGCGTTCTTTTTGCCGATTGCGCAGTTCCCGAAGCTTGCGCCGCCGGAGATCCAGGTCAAGGCGACCTACGTTGGAGCGGACGCCGAGACCGTCGAGCAGGCGGTGGCCGCCCCCATCGAGCAGCAGGTGAGCGGCGTGGACAACATGGATTACATGATCTCCACCAACGCGAGCAACGGCCAGATGACGCTGCGCGTGACGTTTGACGTGGCGACCGACCCGAACACCGACCAGGTGCTCTCGCAACTGCGCGTTTCGCAAGCCGTCTCTCAGTTGCCCGCGGAGGTGAATGCCTACGGCGTGACGATCCAGAAATCCCCCTCCGCGCCGCTGATGCTGGTGGCGCTCTACTCGCCCAAGGGCACGTATGACAACATCTTTCTGGCCAACTACGCCAACATCAACCTGATCGATCCGCTGGTGCGCAGCCCCGGCATCTCGAACATCAACATTTTCGGCGCCGGGCAGTACGCGATGCGCCTCTGGGTGAAGCCCGACCAGCTTTCCAGGCTCGGGCTCACGATTCCCGAGATCATCGCGGCGATCCGGGCTCAGAACGCGCCGAATCCCGGCGGGCAGATCGGCTCGGAGCCGGTGCCGCCGGGCCAGGAGTTTACGTTCACCGTGCGCACGCAGGGACGGCTGCTCACGGCGGAGGAGTTCGGTAATATCGTGCTGCGCGCCAGCCCGGACGGCGGCGTGGTCCGCGTGAAGGACGTGGGCCGCATTGAACTCGGCGCGCAGACCTACAACCTCGTGGGCCGCTTCAACGGGGAGCCCTCGGCGATTCTCGCCTTTTACCAGCTCCCCGGCACGAATGCGCTGGAGGCCGCCGCCGGGGTGAAGGCGAAAATGGCCGAGCTGGCGCGGCGGTTCCCGCCCGATATGCAATACAAAGTCTCACTCGACACCACGCTCGCGGTGCAGGAGGGGATGCGCGAGATTGTTCAGACGCTCTTCGAGGCGCTGGCGCTGGTGGTCGTCGTGGTGTTCGTTTTTCTGCAAGGGTGGCGGGCGACGCTGATCCCGCTTTGCGCGGTGCCGGTTTCGCTCGTCGGCACGTTCGTTTTTTTTCCCCTCTGCGGGTTCTCGATCAACACGCTGGCCATGTTTGGGATGGTGCTGGCCATCGGGGTGGTGGTGGACGACGCCATCGTGGTGGTGGAGGCGGTGGAGCGGCAGATGGAGCATGGGCTGCCTCCCCGCGAGGCGACGCTCAAGGCGATGGAACTGGTTTCCGGCCCGATCATCGGCACCACGCTGGTGCTCGCGGCGGTTTTTGTGCCGACGGCTTTTGTGCCCGGCATTACCGGGCGCCTCTACCAACAATTCGCGCTGACGATTGCGATCTCTGTGACGATCTCCGCTTTCAACGCGCTGTCGCTGAGCCCCGCGCTTTCCGCGCTCTTGTTGCGTCCGCGCAAAGCGGGGCGCGGGCCGCTGGGTTGGTTTTACGAGCGGTTCAACCGGGCGTTCGAGGCAGGGACGAACACGTATATCCGTCTGAGCCGCGTGGCGATTCACAAGAGCGCCTTGAGTCTCCTGTTCCTGGCGCTGTTTGCCGTGGGGGCGTGGATTTTGGCGGGGAAAATCCCGGCGAGCTTCCTGCCGGAGGAGGACCAGGGCTATCTGTACGCGGCGATCCAACTCCCCAACGCCGCCTCATTGCAGCGCACGGAGGAGGCCTGCCGCAAGGTGGAGGCGGCGTTGCGCGCCACGCCGGGCGTCCGCTACTTCAGCACGGTGGTCGGGTTCAATCTCTTAAGCGGCGTGCAGGCCACCTACAACGGCTTTTTCTTTGTGAGCCTGGAGCCTTGGAGCCAACGCACGAAGCCGGAGGAGCAGATCGGGGCTATCCGTGCGCATCTGGGGCGCGAACTGGGCAGGATTCCCGAAGGGGTTGCCTACACCTTCCCGCCGCCCGCCATCCCCGGTGTCGGCACCGTCGGCGGGTTCACGTTTGCGCTGGAGGACCGGGCGGGAAAAGAGGCCCGTTTTCTGGCCGACAACGTGGAGAAATTCATGGCTGCCGCCCGGAAACGGCCGGAAATCACGGGGCTCAGCACGACGATCCTTCCCGCCGTGCCCCAGGTTTTCGCCCGGGTGGACCAGGACAAGGCGCTCAAGCAGGGGGCTGATCTCGCGCAGGTTTACCAGGCGCTGCAGACATACATGGGCGGTTTTTTTGTGAACTACTTCAACCGGTTTGGCCGCCAATGGCAGGTCTATGTCCAGGCCGAGGGGGAATACCGCAAGGACGCCCAGTCGCTCGACCTCTTTTACGTCCGCAACGCCACCAACCAGATGGTGCCGCTCGGGGCGGTGACGCGGGTCGAGCCCTCCGAGGGGCCGGAATTTACGACGCGCTACAACCTCTATCGGTTCGCCCAGATCAATGGAGCCGCCGCACCGGGCTACAGCTCCTCGCAGGCGATGCGGGCGCTGGAGGAGACGTTCGCGCAGACGATGCCCCGGGAGATGGGGTTCGACTACATCGGCATGTCGTTCCAGGAAAAGAAGGCTGCCGCCGGCATCCCCGCGGCGGCCATTTTCGGGGTCTCGCTGGTCTTTGTTTTTCTGATTCTGGCGGCGCTGTACGAGAGCTGGTCGCTGCCCTTCAGCGTGCTGCTGGGGGTGCCCGTCGCGGTGGCGGGCGCGCTGGCGGCGCTCGCGGCGCGGCATCTCGAAAACGACGTCTACGCGCAGATCGGCCTGGTGATGCTGATCGGGCTTTCGGCGAAGAACGCCATTCTCATCGTCGAATACGCCAAGCACGGCCACGAGCAGGGCCAGCCGCTCCTCGATGCCGCGCTGGAGGCGGCGCGGCTGCGGTTGCGGCCGATTTTGATGACCTCCTTTGCGTTCATCCTCGGCTGCGTGCCGCTCTGGACGGCCAGCGGCTCGGGTGCGGTTTCCCGCCAGATCATTGGGACGTGCGTGATCGGCGGGATGCTCGCGGCCAGCGCGCTCGCCATTTTCCTGATCCCCGTGACGTTCTGCGTGGTGGAACGGATTGCCGGAGGGAAAGAAGACTATAGAGAATAGACTATAGTCTCTTCTTCAGCCCTCCAGCTCCGTGTGAATCCGGAGGTAGTGCAGCAAATCGTGGCGGGTGAGGATACCCACCAGCTGCCCGGCTTCATCTACCACGCCCAGGCGGCCTTGGCCTGCCACCAGCAGGATGCGCAAGGCGTTCTCGGCGGTGGAGGTGGCCGGGATGGCGAGGCGGCTGTCCTGGGCTTCGGCCACCGCGCCGACGAGGGTGTAGGGCCATTTCTCGCGCGGGACGGTTTTGAGATGTTCCAGCCGCAGGAGCCCCCGGAAGCGTCCGCCGTCTTCCACGACCGGGAAGGCGACGTGGTGGTTGGTCAGGAAATAATCGTCCACGGCGAGGTTGAGCGGGAGGCTGGCGGGGATGCAGATGGCGGGGTGCGTCATGAGGTCGCTGGCGCGCAGGCCGCCCAGGATTTCCTTGGAAAGGGCTTGTGTGTACCCGCTTTCGGCCGCGCTTTTTAAGAAGATGCCGATGATCAGGAAGAGGAGGCCCTGGCCCCATTCTCCGCCCATGATGACGAAGATGCCGAGGGCGATGAGCATCCAACTAAAGAAGACGCCGATGCGCGAGGTGATGAACGTGGCTTGCCGGAACCCGCCACTGCGCATCCAGAGAAGCGCGCGCAGGATGCGGCCGCCGTCGAGCGGATAACCGGGGATGGCGTTGAAGATCACCAGGAAGAGGTTGACGCTGGCCAGCCATTGGAAGACGAGCCCTCCCTCCACGAAACCGGCCAGGGCGCAGCCCCAGGCGATGAAGGCGTACAGCGCCGCGAGCAGGATCGAGACGATGGGGCCCGCGACGGCGATTTTGAGTTCTGTGCGGGGGTCGTCCGGCTCGCGGGAGATTTCCGCGATGCCGCCGATGAAAAGGAGGGTGATGCTCGGGACGGGGATGCCGCACCGCTGGCTCACGATGCTGTGGCCCAGCTCGTGCAGGAGGATGGAGAGAAAGAAGAGGAGCGTCGCAATCGTCCCCATGGCGATGTAAACCGCCGGGTCGCGGCCCGACAGTTGGTGGGGGAAGAAGTAGGTGGCCAGGGAATAGATGACCAGCGCGGCGATGAAAAACCAGGAGTAGTCGAGGTAAAACCGGATGCTGCAAAACGTCCCGAGAAAGACGCCGGGGCGGGAGCGTTCCTCCTCCCGGCCCGAGGGCGGGTCGCCGGGAATGGGAG
>SESA01000099.1_pt1 | contig 58792 bp, 74 predicted proteins | sample 3171451 | NCBI WGS metagenome assembly SESA01 (sample SAMN06051862, study PRJNA518727) | freshwater metagenome | biome: subpolar coniferous forest; feature: holomictic lake; material: water; isolation source: holomictic Lake 227, 8 m depth | place: Canada: near Kenora, Ontario | collected...
ATAAGATGGGTTGATATATCTTGAATAAAAAAATTTCCTTTATAATTTTGTTCATCAAAATATTTCTTTGCAAATGGTTTGTCTACCAAATGATATGTAATATCTCGTGGTATATTGGACTGTATTATAGATGAAAGTTTTCCCGGACCACTTCCTAATTCTAATATAGTATTAATATTATTTTCATTGATTATTTGACATATTAGATGTGACTCATATTGATATCTGGTTTCCCATGCCGGTTCTTTTACGCGATTTATATCGGTATCGTTCCACTCGTCCAATCGTGATTCGCAATAGTTGATAGCGTCGAATTTCAATTCAAAGTCGCAGTGTTTAACTCTTATTAGTGACATAGTTATGATGTTTCATTCTTGGATATTTCCAATGCATTTTCAATTATATGATGCATATCAAAATATTTATATTCTGCTAATCTACCTCCAAAAATAACATTGGGGTATTTATTTGTCAACTTTTTATATTTGGAATATATCTCATTATTTTTATTATTATTTATCGGGTAGAAGGCATCATTATTTTTGTTGTGATTGGTTGGATATTCCTTGGTTATCCACGTTTCATTTGATAATAAATTTTCAAAATGTTTATGTTCTATTATTCTGGTATATGGAACTTTATAATCAGTATAATTTATAATTGCACATCCCTGATAATCCTTTATATTTAACTTAGTATGTAAAAAGTTTAGGGATCTATATTCCAATCTTCCATATTTATAATTGAAGAACTCGTCTATTTTGCCGGTATATACTACTTTATTTGCAACAGAATCCCATTTTTTCTGATTATCGAAATAGTTTGTATTCAGTTTAACATCAATTCCAATCAACATATTTCTAAATATATTGGTATATCCATTGATCGGAATTCCTTGATATTTATCAAAAAAATAGTCGTCATCAAATGAAAGTCGAATAGGAAGACGTTTAATTATACTACTAGGTAATTTATTGGGAGATATGTTCCATTGTTTTTGTGTATATCCTTTTATGAAAATATTATAAAGTTCCATACCCACTTCAGATATTGCCCATTCTTCCAAATTTTGTGGATTATTTATTTTAATCTTAACCGAGTTCAATTTATTACTTGCCTCCTCGGGAGAATTTACTCCCCATAATTGATGAAGCGTTAATAAATTAATCGGAAATGAATATATTTTGTTTTCATAAAATACTTTTGGATTATTCTTGAAATTATTAAATTTAGAAAATTGACCTATCCAATCCCATATTATTTTGTTACTTGTATGAAAAATATGAGGACCATACATATGAACATTAATTCCGCTTCTATTTTCGGTATAACAATTTCCACCAATATGTGTTCTCTTTTCAATTATAAGGCATTTCCTTTTTAATTTCGACATTTCATGTGCAAATACTGATCCAAATAGTCCACCTCCAATAATTAAATAGTCATACATAAAGTTATATTACTATTACTGGTTCATTTTCAAAATGGAAATGACAAATACCAATATCTTCAAATAAAATATTTTTCAAACTAGAATCGGCGATATTAAATTGCATAACAATATTGATCAAATTTTTAAATGTATTGTCCGATAATAATAACTTTGGTGATAATTTCATTCTTTTTATTAAATCTATTAGTGGAATAGTTGGTAATGTTAATTTCCACTGGCATTCTTTATGATGATATTCATGATCTGGGTCATTCAAAAAAGACCTATATTGCTCCTTTAATATTTTCATGTCATAATAGTAATCTATATTATTTTTGATAATATAGAAATTGCATTGTGGTCCTATAGTATTCAAATCACAATCCAAATATCGTCTTATAAAACTATCCAACTCTTCTTTATTTTTTGGACATCCCGCATGTCCTATTTCAGGAATAAATAATATATCATCTATAATACTAATTTCAAAATTTAATATATTGTCGGATATAAGAATATCATTAACTGATTTCCAAATATATTCTTTGGAAAGAGATTTACAGTTGGATAATAGAGTATTATCCAGTTCAATACATCCTAACACATATCCTTTATTATCATTCAATGTAGTAAGTATTATATGTTTATGCTGAAATACTTGTTGCCAGCATTTATTATACCTATCAAAATCTATATCTGATATATTTGGCATTCTATTATGACACACAATTATAGTATCAAATTTATCTATTAATGATTTATTATATAGCAAGTATGATTGCAATTTACTTATGTCAGATTCTTGTTGTATCGTTCCACATGAGCAATAAACGGATTGTGATATAATATCGGAAATAGTCATATTATAAAGTGATATCACAATTTATATTGTTCATATCATTTGCCTGACGTGTGATTAATATTTTTGGGTTCATTTCTTTTTTAAGTTTTGAGCTATTTCTAAAATCAAATCTTCTTGCCCTGCCACCAGTTTTCTATTTCCAAGTTCAAAGATTAACGACGAATATTGCAATCCGAATAGTTTAGATGCTTTAATAATTGGCTTCTCAAATGCCGAGAACAGCTTATGTAATCCGGTTAGAATATTGATTGGGGCGGTAATCGGAATATTTTTGACGAGATATTCTGTAACCGTATCTGCTTCCACAATGACCTTCTTGAAATCAATGTTTGTATTGAATCCCGATTTCTCTAGAACCGGAATTAGGATTTCAAGCTGCGCGTTGCCAGCACCTGCGCCGAATCCACGGATACATGCGTCAATAATATCCGCACCAGCATTTGCGGCTGTAAGGGAATTTGCAACAGACAACCCCAAGTTGTTGTGTCCGTGAAATCCAACCTTAATAGATAGATTATCTTTAAAAGATTTTATTCTTTCCTCAACATCACTTGGGAGATACGTTCCAGTTGAGTCCATAATAAGGAACGCAGTTGCACCATAGGATTCCATTTTTTTTGCTTCTTGCACAAGAACTTTTGTATCTACAAGAGCAGACATCATAAGAACACCGTACGCGGTCTTATTATGATTGCGAATATACTCTATATGTTTTTGTGTTATATTTGCTTCCGTACAATGGCTTGCCACACGAAAAATGTCCACACCTATATCAATAGCCGGTTTTATATCTTTATCTATTGTAGCAAATCCGGGGATAACATGTACTCCCAATTTTGATTTTTTAAGATTCTCCTTTGCTACAATAAGCATCTTCTCATCACTATGAGGCATTTGACCAATAAGAAGGGACGATGCTCCAAGACCGTTTCCATGTCCAACTTCTACTATTGGAATACCGGCCTCGTCAGCAAATTTGCAATAACGAGCAACCGCATTTAGACCAATCTGATGTCTAACACAATGATTTCCGTCTCGCAATGAGGCGTCACTTATTATTATGGTTTTCATATTTTGCCATTCTTTCTGCCATGTTGATTGCGGCACAATTGATTATATCCAAATTTCCGGCATAACTGGGAAGATAATCCCCGACTCCTCTAACACGGATACTTAAAATAAGAATTCCGTCTTCATTAATAATTGGCATCATTACCATTTCATAATTTGGGACATAAGTCCGAACTTCCTTAATGCGATCATTTAATCGTTCTTGAAGTTTATTGAGATCTATATCACCGCCTTTTACAAACATAGTTGTTTGCATATCTACACAAGGTTCGGCGGGATTAATATTTAGAATAACTTTGCAGTTTTCACATCCCGTAAATTGCATGATAGCTTTTTCGGTGGTATTGATATAATTATCAATGTTTATTCTGGTTGCCATGCCCGCACTTTTAGAAGCAATCTGAGATACAATTTCAATATAATCGATGTTGTTACTGCACCGTGATATAAGATGAAGAATTGGAATGGATGTTTGTCCCCCACAAGTAATCATATTGATATTTTTAACATCAAACAGCCGATCTTTATCAAATAACGAGTCTCCGTTAATAATAGGAACACACATTGGTCCTATTTTGGCAGGAGTCATGTCAATAATCTTGATACCAATATTATAGAATACATTGCTGTTTTCAATAGCACTAAATGCATCAGTACAATCAAATACGATTCTAATATCAGATGTATTTTTGCGAAAATAATCGATTCCAATGGTGGAGATATTTACTCCCAATGCGTGTGCTTTTAGAATTCCATCCGAATCGGGACGACGACCGACGAATGCGGTACATTTAAGATATTTATTTCTCATAATCTTCATGAGAAGATCAGTTCCGATGTTACCTGTTCCTATTATTCCAACCGGGTATTTATTCATATTCGTTTGATTTTTTTGGACTCCTCGCTCAATCCCCAAGGCATTGCTTCTACTATTTCTTCATATGGTAGTAATGGAGACATTTCTTCCAAAGATGCGGGGGCAATAGTTCCATTTTCTTGAGGAACTCTTTTGACTTTCGGTAAAGAGTTTTGTTCTGGGTCCATAAATATTTCCATAATACATGGTGACGGTCCACTAAACATATGTTTTAGAAGATGTGGAAGATTACTTTCTCCGACCACTTGATATGTCTCAAATCCCAATGCTTCTCCAAGTTTAGAATAGTCAGGTGTAGAAACGCCAGTAGCTTCGTTGACACAGCTATATGAACCGTTAAATAATAGTTTTTGGGTATGTTTAATCATTAAATATCCATCATTATTGAATACAATTATTTTGACGGGTAACTTATGGTGAATGATAGTTTGTAGTTCTTGTAAGTTCATCATCATACCGCCATCGCAGTTTAGACATACTACCATTCTATTCTTATCAGTAAAAGATGCTCCAATAGCTCCTGGTAATCCATATCCCATTTCTCCAAGTCCGAGAGAGGTAAACATTGTATGGTCTTTCTTTAATCGCATAGCATAATGACCACTGAGTAATCCTGTTCCCATATCAGTTGTAATAATAGCATTGTCGGGAATATAGTCACAAAGTTGATCAACAAATTTATAAGAGTTTACATATTTTTCGGAATGAGTATGATAAGGTTCAATGGTAGGATATTTATTGTTAATCTTGTTACAATATTCCATCCATTCTTTTTTATAGAACGAAGTTGCTTGTTTTTGAAACTCTTCTATGAAATATTTACAATCTAACTGAATGAAACTGTGATATTTATCATAGTACTTATGCCACTCCTTAGAATCAATATCAACTAGAATGATTTTGGCATTTGGACTAAACTTCTTAATATCATATCCAGCTTGAAGAAGGGATAGACGACTCCCCAGAACTAAAATGAAGTCGGCATTTTGAATAATGAAGTTTGAGCGACGTTGCCCGTGAACTCCTGCTCTTCCAAAAAGAAATGGGTAATCTTCTTCCAATAAATCAATAGCGGACCAAGTAAGGATAGTTGGAACTTGAATAGTATCTATAAGTTTTCGGAATTCTCGTTTCGCTCCCGCAAGGCGAACTCCATGTCCTGCCCAAATGGCTGGGCGATTACTTTCTTTAAGACATCGTGATACTTCATTCAATTGATATTGTATAATTATTGGGGCAGCATCATATTGAATAGTAGGTGGAAGTTTAAAGTTCCATTCCCTCGGTTCTATTTGTTTAGATTGTAAATCAAACGGAAAGTCCAGCCATACAGGTCCGGGTCTCTCTGATAGGGTAATCTTATATGCATTTTCTAATTCGTCTTGAACAGTATTTTCTACCATTATAGTATTGGCATATTTGGTCACATCTTTAACAGCTATAGTAGCACTAAATCCTTGAATACCAAACATTCTCATACCATAATAATTTCTTAGATGATATGTTTGTTCTTGACCTGAAATGATAATACACGGAATAGAATCGGCCCAGTTACTAACTACACCAGTAATAGCATTGGAAGAACCAGCACCCGCAGTCACTAAGGCAGATGATAGTTTACCCGATGTTCTGAAATACGCACCTGCTGCCATTACGGCTGCTTGCTCGTGGTGAACACAAACAATTTGGGTGTATCCTCTTTTGGTTATAGAATCGAAGATGTGAGAATTGGCAGAACCAATAATTCCAAATATAGTTTTGATTTCTGCTTTCTCAAGAAACTCGGCAATAAGATCGCTTACTTTAATGCTCATAAAATATTACCATATAAAATGTCTATGATAGTAATTTACTATATCTGGTAATTCTTTGTCAAGCTCACATTTGTTCCCCCAACCCAATTTTCTTAACTTAGTATCATCTAGACTATATCGTACATCTTGACCATCACGGTGATAAGAGAAATCACAGAATTCTTCTACATTTGGATACATATGTTCCAATCGGTTTTCCCAAGACGTAAGGTCGAGAATCTTCTTTACAATTTCTATATTTGATAGTTCTAGATTTCCACCAATGTTAAATATTCCTTCTTCTTGTTCATTAATAAGAGTAACAATAGCATTTGCGGTATCTTTGGCATGTAACCAAGTTCTTCTTGGGAGTCCGTGATTATGCAGTGGTATTTTCTTCCCGAGTTGGAGTAGCTTACACGTTTTAGGAATAAGTTTCTCCACATATTGTCCGATTCCATAGTTGTTCGTTGGACGAACTATTATATAAGGAATGTTGAACGTTCTCCCCCAAGCAGTAATAAGCATATCCGAAGCTGCTTTGGTTGCCGAATAGGGATTAGATGGTCGAAGAAGGTTACTTTCATCATGAGAACCTTCTTTAATATCTCCATATACTTCATCAGTACTGAAGTGTAAGAGAGTTGGCATTTTAAACTTGTTTTTTTGACGAATTAATTCCAGAAGATGTTGAACCCCATTAATATTTGAATGTAAGAACTCATCGCTATTCACAATGGAGTTATCTACGTGGGTTTCGGCTGCGGTATTGATAACATAATCACAATCGTATAAAGATTTCAAGTCATTGATGTCAGATTCAATGAATTTAAAATGGCCATGTACATTGAACCACCTAAGCTTCTCGGGTTGAGCGGCATATGTCATTTTATCTACACCAATGACATACCATCCTTGGTCGAGACATTTTTGAGTAACATAGGCTCCAATGAAGCCTAGACAACCGGTAACATATACAACTCTTTTCATAACTTGTTTTCCTTTAAATAAATATCTACTTGATCGTTCATAGGTTCTTAAAAAATTTTTCTGTTGTTTGTTGAATGTAATCTAACTGTGGGGATGTAATGACTGGACTAGTGCCTAAGAAAAGGGTATCTGTCATCACTTTACTTGCTACCGGAAATCTAGTCTTATCATCAACTATATAAAGCCATCCAGTGGGAGGTTGCCATCCATCGTAAGTTGCGAATTGTATGTTTTGATAGGCAGGTTGAAGTAAGAGATTTCCACCAAAATAGGTTCGGGTCTGAATTTTGTTATTTTCCAAAAATGATGTAAAGGTCGAACGCTTAAATGGCGCTCCATCTCTTAATGTCATCGGAAACGCAAACCAAGATACATCAGCATTTGGTTGTGCTTTATGAATACGGAAAAACTCTTCATAAGGAGTAAAGATTTCTACTAATCGTTTGTGGTTCTCTTTTCTTTTCTTGTGTATTTCTGGTAGTTTTTCTATTTGTGCCAACCCCATTGAGCATTGAAGTTCAATAGGTTTTAGATTATATCCTATATTGTTATAGACATATTTGTGGTCGAAGATTTCGTTGGGCAATGAAGGCAACCATTTGTTAAAGCGGCATCCACATGTTCCTTTAGTAGAAAGTCCTGATTTCTTACCGACACAATAACATCCTCTGCCCCATTCACGAAAACTTCGTGCTACTTGTTCTATCTCTTTAGAACTACATGCTAAGAAACCACCTTCACCCATAGTCATATGATGAGCTGGGTAATACGAACAAGTAGATATTTTTCCATAACCACCAAGTTCTTTGCCTCGGAAGGTACTTCCCAATGCATCGCAGCAATCTTCTAGCAATATAAGATTATATTGGGTTATGATATCACGCAGAATATCCATATTTGGAGGATTGCCAAGTACATGTGCGAAAGTAATTAATCGTGCCCCATTTTTGGCAGCTATTTCTACTTGTTGTAAGTTTAAGTTAAGGGTATCTAACTCAATATCTACAAATACGGGTATTAATCCACATTGGAGAACAGGATTGAGAGTAGTTGGGAATCCGGCAACAGGAACAATTACTTTCTCTCTATCGTTTATACCAAATACTTTTTTAGCAGTAAGCATCATCAGAAGGTTGGCACTGGACCCACTATTGGTCACAATACCACAAGATTGGCCCAGTAATCGTGGGAATGCTGTCTCAAATTTAATCGCATCTTCCCCCAGCACCAACCATTCGTCTAGCAATGTACTTGCCGCCCGTACGATTTCGTCGTGGTTAAAATAAGGACCAGAATATTGGACCCAATCTTTCCCAGCCGTCCAAGTTCTTGCGGCATGTTTTTCATTGATATATTGTGATATTAAATCCAATATAGCTTGTTTTTGTATCATAACTTTTAATATAACATTTATTACTCTATTCGTAAAGTTATTTTATATTATGTAAGTGTTTTGTGTTGTTTGTGTCGTATATTACATCATTGTTGGTGATTGTATAGGATGTAATTTCAATTGCAACATAGTTTTTTTAGTGCGGATTCAATTTTGTTTTTAATAATCCAATCGATATTCACGTTGGACTTAATTTTTTCCAAAAATATGGGATCTGATAGGACATAATGTCCGCTAATATTAATAATCTTTTCTTTATTTTCAAATGGATTGAAGTTTTTATCTACCCATTTTACCCATTGTTTGGAATTGTAACATATGTGGAAATAAGCGTCGAATAAATTTGAATTGCGGATTTCATCTAAATACGCCTGCGATTCAATTTGTCCAAACTCGGGGGCAATATTTATAGCATCTAATCCTCTCGAAAATTTTTCGTTGATTAGATTGATTGGCAAATAATCTCCATTGTGCTCTTTAGATAGTAATTCATGCTTTTTACATACCGTGACCATATCCACCAATTTAGACTGGTCGTAGTTTCCGGTATTTATATTTTCTTTTAAAGAAGTTCCCGATTGAATAACGACAATAAAAATGGAGTTATATGCGGTAGTTGATAGGTGTTTTTTTAGGTATGAAATGAGAATGTCCATATCCTCGGCAGAATACGGGAAGATGGATTGTTCAGTACCAATTTCATATTTAATGTTAGGATTTAGTGAATGGCAAAAAGAAATATATTTTGCTGTTAGTTCACACCCATCATTAACGGTTTGGCATTTTTTCCAAGGATCAATGTGAATTGAGTCGAAGTTTTGACAATCCACCGTGAGGGATTCATATCCGTCATCTGGCAATGCACCTTGGAATGGTCCGCCATGATCTCGTTGAAGAGTTATGTTTTTTGATCTGGATTTCACATAATCACATAATGTCGTGGTTTTCCATTTGTTTGCATATCCGCCGTTGTAGTCAACTTGACGACGAGATGGAATTAATCCGAATGGAATATTGGTGGAGTTACTGAAACTTATAATTGAGTCCACAACGTTTTTAGACATTGGACCGATATAGAATCTAGCATTCATAACTTGTATAATACTTTTGCCAAGCTGTATTTTCCAAAGAAAAATAGAAATGTATTGATGGGATATTCATGCATGGGAGACATATTTAGCCAAATGATTGGAGTTAATAGATTTACTTTTGGCAATGAAAAATTGTGTTTGACTAAGAATTCATATAAAATGTGTTGGCATTCAACTGTTATGCTATTTCTCATTATATCACATTTTATGTTATTGTCACTAAACATGATGTTAAATAGACCACGATTGACGATATCATGATCAAGAATCAAACTGTGATTCAATTTGGCAAAATCATAGTAAATATCTCCACCATCTAAACTTCCCCCGAAATCTTGCCGCCAATCTATCAACGTGAAGTCTCCATTTTCATTGTCGATGATATTGTTTAGAATAAAATCTCCATGAAAATTGAATGTTTGTGGGGTACATAAAGTACTTGCATCAATTGAATTTAACATTTCTATGGCGGTAGGAACTCGAATTCCATTTATAGTGTGGATAGTATCTTCTATATTACTATCCAATAAAAACTTTTTTATACGGGATTTGGTTTTGGCAAAATAGAAATCTTTACAGCGATCATAAGCTTCATTAGAGTTGGAGAGTGGCGTCCACAATTTGGCCATGCTCCATTTTAGCAATTCCCCAAATTTTATAATATTAATTGATATGGATAGCGGAACTCCATTCGCATAATCATACTTATAAAAATTCTTAGTTGTACCTGTAATTTTAGGGACGATGCCTTGAAGTCGTTTGGATCTTTCTACTCGGTTTTCTGCTATTATATTATTATAAAAAAATTTAATCACGGAGTCTTTCAGTATGAAAATCGATTCGTCGACTTTATCCAGAATATTAAATTGATCATATATATTTCTTCGAGCGTTAAGTAATGATTCAGTATTCCCAATGTCTAACCAAGTTTTAAATGTGAGGGAATTGAAGTGTATTTTCTTACATATCAATGCATTAATTGTATGACAATCCGATAACTGGTTATTGTTTATATCAAAGTTATAAATGGATTCGGACTCATCCCAGAATTCTATATAATCTTTGATCCCACATATTCCAATATGAATCCTATCAAAATGACTTTCCCCATGCTCGTTAATTTTGATTATTTGTTCTCCTGCTACGTTGTGAGTTCTATATTGGCTATTCTTTTCGTTTATATTAAACGCTGCACACCAGTTAGAATTTGGACGTGGAATGGCATCAAATGTGATTGCATCACACGCATGAAATATGAATGGGCATTGCAAATGTGGTTTTGCACACAGCATCGAATAAAGCAAACTGCTACCGATTCCTTCATATATATCTACCGTGACAAATGTGAAGTGTCGGGTTGGGTATGCCAATTCTAAAAAATTTTTAACTTGATCTCCATAATATCCCAGCGTAACCACAATTTCTATATTGTCGGGATATTTTTCGATAATATATGAAATGACGGGTTTTTTTCCGACTCGAATGAGGGATTTGTTTGTGTATTTGGTTAGGTCGTCTAAACGACTGCCAACACCACTAGTAGGTAATAATAGTTTATAATCTTCCATAATCATCTTTTATTCTGATAATATCGTCTTCTCCAAAATAATTTCCGAGTTGAGTTTCTATAAAAATTAGTGGTTCATTGCTCGTGTTTCGTAATTGATGTCGTTGTAACATTGGAATATATAGAGTTTTAGATGCAATAACATTTACTATTTTATCATCTAAAAGTGCTTCTCCAGTTCCACTGACTATTGTCCAGTGTTCTTCTCGTTTATGATGATATTGATAACTCGGTGCTTGTCCTGGACATATGGTGATTATTTTTACTTTACATGTTGGACTGTCTAACAATACCTCCCACTTCCCCCACGGAGTTGCGACTTCTCCAATATTTATATTTTCCATACCACAGTTTCGTTCCAAGTTTACAGCATATGCCGTAAAATTGGAACTCCCCACTTTTCTATCATTAATGATAACTCGTGGCCAATTTTTCACTCCCATAATCAATTGATCATAGAAAATTCCGGCGTTGGACAACTGGCGTTCAGTGTCGGATCGAACGCTTTCTCTTCTCCCTGTTAATAAAATTATGTTATTGCCATTTATATCCCATTTTTTAAATGTACTTTTAACTCCTGGCAAAATGTGCATATCTCCTTGGTGTAGATATCCAATTTCTCCGTTATGATGGGCAATACAGCCATCAATGTCGCAGATGATAGTTTTAGATTCCATATATTGCTTTTAATTTTGTTAGATCGCAGTAGGTTGAGTAATGTGTAATAAGTTTTTCTAAACTTTCTCCTCGATAGACTTCCGAAATAACTTTCGAAACCGAATCGACTTCCAAACCACAGTGTTTTTTGGCATAAATATATAGCATTTTACAACAGTCAAACTGTAACAATCCACTCCGATAAGGATCGTCGGTTAAATATTCAATATTGAAATAGCAATGTGATATTTTTTGTATATCTGATTGGGTTCCCATCATGAAAATATCATATATTCGGTTTGGATAGTAAGAGGTTGGATTGTGTGGATTTATATTCCATATGGTGTTTGTCTTCTTGATGCACTCTTCAATTTCCAGATTGTCCCAATATAATAGGTCCGGTCGAGTTATTATAACACAATCATAATTTCCATTTATCAATACATTACTTTTAAATTTCTTATATAATTGTGGGATATTGCCACGATATAATGTATTGGATAATTTATTTAAGAGTTTATTATATGACGGAGATAATGACAATTTCCACTCATTGTAATTTTCAATTTCTATCTTGGCATTTGGTATATATTTTAGTATGTGCTGCTCGGTTATTTCCTCCGTGTTGTCTTTGTAAAATTGCGGATTGTTATGCATTAGTGACACTCCTCTATTAGACCAAGTACTGAAATATATGTCACAGTCATATTTGTTTAGAATAAATTCATACAGGCTTTTTTGAACATAGTCGGAATCAAATGTTCTATATTGTCCTGCTAAACATAGTGCTATTTTCATATATTATAGTTTGCTTTTTGTTATCTCGTTATTATACCAGTCCTTTTCTTTTTTGAGAATTATGTCGTTGGTGTTTTCTAAGTTACAGATTTCTTTGATTGGAAACCCAATAGATGGATAACTTCGCTTTACTAATAAACTTACACCACAACGTCTATGGCCATTTCCCCAAGGAAAATCGACAACATCAAATGTTCCGTCATAATATTTGGTTCGTAAATCAACCATAAACTCACGGCAACCATCTATGTTAGAGGTATCGTGAAAAGCCACGATACCTGCTGGAGACATGAGAGGATAAATCGCATCGAAATCATTTTTGACGCCTTTATAAGAATGACAGCCATCAATAAATGCAAAATCTACAATGCCACCAGTATCGGATTTTACTTGTTTGGGAAATTCGTTGGAGTATGTGTTTATTTTTGTCAATTTGAAGTTTTTATACATGGACCCCAACCGATGTTGTACCGATTCCATTGCTTCGAACATTGGGAACTGGTTTTTCAGTCCATGTATATCAAATATATCATAGCCATAAACAAATCCATCGTGAGGTATAGATGCAACGCATAGATATTCAGTACAAAATCCAAATTGAACTCCTATTTCAACAATAGTTTTACACTGGTTAAATTTAACGATTGCCCCTAAAAATTCTTTGTAATCAATATTTTCCATATTATATTTTCTTCCAAATTCGATTGTGCCCACAAGCGAATAAATGTTTATAATTAGCTGTTAGAATCATAGAATTCTCTGTGGCAGTTGCTACATCTTCATGCCCATTGAATCGATGGTAAAGAAAATTTAAGTGGGACGATGCATCATCCATAACTAAATACGATCCACTCTCAAGTATAGAATCGGCAAACTCAATATCTTGTAATACTACATCATAATCATGTGATCCATCAATATAAACTATATTGAATGGACCTTCTGATTTAGTTTCTTCTTGAATATTTTTGTCGGTTGAAAGTCCATTAATAATAGTAATATTTGAAATGTCTATGTTATTTACCGAGAAAGACTGTCCTATACATTTCATGTAATCGTCATTTTCATATGAATTAAGGTATTTATCCCCGGCAGTGGATAGTGGAGTTAACCCAAATATTTTAGGAGACTTTCCCAATAAATTCGAACTGAGTTGAATTAATGATAATATCGACCCCTTATAGACACCAATTTCCAAAAATTTAAATTTATGTGGCATATCATTCACCAATAAATGCCACATAAACCAAAACGATTTCTCCCCATATCCAAAGCGATTTACATGTATAGTAATTTCATGTTTTTTTAATGGCTCTATTTTATCGACATAGTTAGTAAAATCAGAGAATATCTGTTCATTTATTTTGGCATCATTTTTCCATGTTACGCAAGTATTAACAAATATATTAGTGAGTTCTAGATTGGATATCATATTGTAGTTCATCTATGGTTGCTTTGTAATTAATTTTTCTACGGCCATACCATATACATTGTGTATTCCAATCGAAATTGTCAGTATATGTTGGTATTTTATTTTTATGTAAATATCGTACCGGAGCTTCTTTTATAATTTTATTTTTAAAATATGTTTTCCAATCTATATTAAAATTACCAGAAACATATTTGGTTGTATTTTCTTTATTCGACAATGTATAAGTCTGAAATTTAATTAGGTCTAGTATGTTATTATTTACATTGATTATTGATTTAAGAAAATTGTTCAATTCTTCATTTAATAATTTTTTATTTTGTACTAATCTAAGGAAACTAGCTTCTTCAATTGGCCAATTGATTGGGCCAAGATTATTATCCACATGATCCCATCCATTCCCGTTAAATCCACCTACTCCGTGACGAACGACTATATCGTATTCTTTTCCAAATAAAGAATCTGGATTGTTTTCACAATATTTTACGAAATGATTATAAAAACTTTTGTAATCTATTCCATGTATATTGCGCAGGTATTCTGTAATGTAATTGGTAATTCCAAAAAACTGGAAAACCATCATGTACCATGAATATACGTACATTTGAGTTAAATCTTCTTTCGTAAAACTGTAAGAAGATGTGATGATATAATCATATTCAATTATATCTTGTTTATTTATAGAGGCATGACTCAGAAATACTGGCGATTTGACTATTTCTACTTTGTATTTTTCTTTGAATTCGCCGGAATTAAGTTCGGTTGCTTCATAGGAAGAACAATTATAAATAAATACAGTATCAACATTACTTTGAAAAATAACTCTATTCAATCCATCTGTAAAACTGTCAAGAGTTTCTCCTGGCAATCCTCTTATCATCTCAGTATAACATTGGGAATTATCTTTTTTGAAATGGTCTGTTATATGAAGAAATTCTGGAAAGGTAACCGATTTTCTATTATTTACTTTTAATGCTTCCTGAGACAGTGTTTGAAGAGAACAACCAACTGAAACCAGTAAATCAACACTTTTTAAAGATTTGGCAATGTACTTTATTCTATCATTTATGTTCTTGTCCCAGCATGGTTTAAAACTTGTTGGAAATCCAGTGATTTTCTTTTTATTGACAATGTAATCAGTTATTTGGATATCTCGTTCAAACATTCCAAAATTTGCGTCAGAACAGTCGATGTAAGTTAGTTTATTATCTGAGAAAAAGTCAATCTCATGAAAAACACGATCTAAAGAAAATTTGCGAACAGCATTATAAGAGGATGCTCCCCAGGCGCAATAGGAACATGCATATGGGCATCCTCTTATAGTTTCCATAATTCCTAACCAAACAACGTTTTCGTGTTTATCAATAAGATCCCACATCAGGTTACTAATATATGGACTTGGAATATCATCTATATTCTTTATAATATTTTCCGGAACCCATTGGGGTTTTGTTTTAGTGCTTATTCCCGGAATACCATCGAAACTTTTTTTAGATATATAAGATAAGAAAATATTGGTAAGTGATAACTCACCCTCATTATGTACAAACACATCAACGAAATCATAATCTTTGAAAAATGTATTACTATCTTCTGGGATTTGTGGCCCTCCGAAAATAATAAGACATTTTGGGTTTATTTTTTTAATTGCTTCGCTGAATTTTTTAGTGATTTCCCAGTTCCATATATAACATGAACAGAGTAATATGTCTATATCTTTATATATATTGACATATTTATCGAAGTCAATTCGATCTACTGCAACTGGTAAAAAAGTACAATTATCATTAATAACGGTATTTGATTTTAAATAAGAAATTAGTACCGCAATAGTGTACGGCATATGAAGTTGATTTCCATATTTGTAGCTAAATTGCGTAGAACCAGTTTTTATCATATGTTTACGCCGCTTGTTTAAATACTATATTACATTGTTTGGTTATAAACTCACCGTGTATTCTGTGTATTACTGATGATTCATTATTGTCATTCTCTTTTGGATATCCACTAGCATTATTTTCGTGTAATGTAAAGATACATAGAATTTCAGGAATCAATTTAAATTTATATCCTCCTTTGGCAAAACGTATCCACATATCCCAGTCCCCGGCTATTTTGTAGTTAACTGAGTCAAATCCACCTAAAAGAAGATTCATAGTTTTCCTCCAAACGGGGTCTGGACCAGCTAAACATGAAGACATTACATATTCATGATAGTCATCTGGGAATTCAAGATATGTCTTTGATTTTAAATCAATATTATGAAAGTTTTCATCCGTAGAAGTCGTAACATAATAGTTATACACCATATCAATATTGTCATTATTTCGCAAAATATCGTATTTTAGTTTTATGTTGAGCGGATGTCTCAAATCATCAATATTCCAATTAGTAATATATTCTGCTGAGGCGCATTGAATTCCCATATTAAATGCATTAAATATACCACTAAACTTATCTTCTTTTATAAATAGTAAATTATTGAAATGTTTATATCTATCAAATATATCGCTCCACTCTGAATATATTATTACAAATTCTATTTGATTAAACATTACATCTTGTAATATATTTTGAAGGTATGCTTCTATAAATTTACCATATTTCTTTGTTGGTCCGATAGCAGTTATTACACTGACGACGTATTTTCGTTTAATCTTCGCTCGATGTATTTTATACATGTTTTTATCAATATTCCATCTAGATCGATAAATTGTAGTATTCGAAGTTACTCTACTAGGAGTGTGTGTTAAATAACACGGTTCTTTTCTTCCATCATATTCAAAAAAACATTCGTTAATGTCTCTATCATGATTGTATATTGTTAGTTTGAGTTGTCTAAACAATATACTGAATAAGGTTTGATCATGTCTGCCAGCTCCCCAACCATTTTTACAGGTTCCATCGTCAATAAAATTGTTAATATCAGATGATAGTTTATAGATTGGTAAAATTAGTTGATCACATGCAGATTTTGATATTCCCATGAATCCCGCTTCGATTCCAAGTATACTATCATCAAGTAACCATTTATTTTTTTCATTTTTAATATCAAGTTTATTTATGATAGAATTTGGAGTTTGTGAGTTTATAGGTCTTCCACAGTCGGTGATAAAATATCCATGTTCGATGATATGCCTAAATAAACCTCCGATTGGTTTAAGTATAGTAGTTCCTGCATCTAGATATAGTACGTATGGATATTTATCCAATGATTGTTTTATTACTACAGGTTTCCATGAAAATAATCCACGGACCTCACGATTATCGGCTGTTTTTATTAGTTCGAGAATTTGGGGATTTGTCTTTTCAACCTCACACACTTTAACTTTCTTAATATTATTTAGTTCCCGTTTTTGTTGTTCGGTTAGTCCTAAATCATATACACTTATCTCCATTGTTTCGTGAAAATGAAATTTGTGAATACTTCCAATTAGGTTTATGAGTATTGGAAAATGTTTTTCATCGGCAGCAGTACAAAAATACATCGGTACCATTTTCAGTAGATTTAACCCCCAATCTCCAAGGTTTGGAATATTATGCTTTTCTGTTAGTTTTAATATTTGTGGTAATCGAAAATCATCAAATATGTTTTTATCATCGGATATATCATCTCTTACCCTTAGAGGGTAGTCAAAATATTCCTCTTCCCAGTTAAAATTATTAACCGATGCGTCCATCGCTTCTTTGCTAACTACATCTATGTTATGATTATTATGCGTAACCCAATCATATATTTTGTAAAAATATTGTTTTATTCCGACCATGATTTTATCTAGCCACTGAAGGTGTGCTATAAATAACTTGTTTGGGGCAATTGCTTGCTGATTTTCGGTCAGTGGTAAATGTGTAATATGACTATATGCGGTTCCATATTCATATTGTTTTGTAAAACTTCCGATTCTATCTTTCCAGTTGTTTTCCCAAGGAGCATCGACTCTTATAGTATTACAAGAAGTATATTGTACCCATCGGAGATTAAATACTGTGTTGGGAGTTTCATTTAAGAGAGATTCTAATTCCTGTTTTGTCATTTCTCCATCTAAATATTCATCGGCATCTAGACATATGATATGTCCGGAATATTTTAATGCAGAATTGAATATGGGTTGACGACAATCCTTTTCTAATGTTAATCCATCATAATCTCCACGATCCGGACCCCTTATTATTTCGAGAATATTATACTTTTCTTTATTTCTTATTAGATACTCATACGACCCATCAGTCGAATTATCATCGTAGAATACAAATCCGTCGGCATATTGTTTCCATATTGGCAATAATTCTGTTAAGAACAACAATTCGTTTCTTAATAATGTAATTTGAACAATCATATTATAGTTTGGAAATAATATATTTCAACCATGTGTCGACATTTATATGATAACTATTTGTTAATGTATCAATTGCATATTGAGAAACATTATTATAAAAATCGTCATTATTTTTAAGTTGTAAGGCAAGACGATTGGCAGTATAGATATCATTAACATCAACACTTAATGATGGGAATAATAATTTTTGTGTATCAACATCCATATTTCCAATACATGGAACTCCCCAGTATGCCATGTTCATAGAAAATGTACCAGCCGCAACTGTTGGCATTAATGATACTGCATATTTATAGGATTTTATATGATCAATCCATTCTACCCATGTCATATATGGAAGATGCGTTAAATTCGGAACCGATTCTTCCCCCGGTCTCTTACAATGCATTGATGGAGCAAAAATTGGACAATCAAAGTTGGATGCTACCATATAACTCTGAAATCCTCCATACCACTTTGCAAAATTCCCATTGATAATAACCTTATTCTCTTTAATTAATGATACATAGTTATTTGTCGGTGGAATCATCAATGATGGAATAACTCCAACCTTTTTTCCAGGAAATAATCCTTTATAAAAATATGTATCATATTCATTATGAGCAAATAATATATCACACTCTGCTAATTGATTATAGAAATTAAATTGTGTCGGCAAATCATAATCATTAAATATCCATGTTGGACCTTCTTGAATATTACATACTATCTTATTATATTTCTTAAGAGTTTCTACCACTGGTTTACTGTATATTTTAATGTTATGTTCGTCTCTATCACTGTTTGAATAGTTCATCTCTATCCCCACGGCATTCAATTTAACCAATGCTTTAGGAAATATAATGAATATGGCATCATATCCTTTAACTTGTTCATAATCATGAATATTAAAATGATCTGAATTCAAGGCGAGTTGCCAACAAATCTCAGTACGAGAATTTACGAAATTGGCGGGCCATTTTCCTCTGTATTGAGTTTCAGTTAAAAAAGCAATGTTCATTTCACATTATGTCCCATGTTTTCTTCTTTGGTGAATAATTTATTATACCGTTCGTTGCATTGTAGTTGCTGCAAAATGGTCTTATTATGAAGCAAATCCATATTGGATTCTACCGGCAAAGATGCAAAATTCATATGTCCTTCTATTTTTTCATGAAGACGACGATCCCATTTAATTCTTTCAGGAATATTACGATAAATACGCCCCTGGATATCGGGCATATTTACCAAGACCGCTTTATATTTTATTTTTACCATCATCTATATTACACCCTCCTCTATAATATATCCATTATCTTTAAGAAACTTATATTCACTGGAATCCGTATCTATAACCTTTTCATGAATAATTGACGCGGATGGCGTTAATCTCCACCCCCACTGCCTAGCATGAACGTCGGCAACCCCAATATAATCATTTATTCTAGGTACAAAAAATAATTCTATCGTAGAGTTAACTTCTATAAGTTCATGAATATTCTCCATTAACTCAATAGTAGGACATTCATCCCCGTCAATTTGACATATATATTCATTTCTACAAAGTGAATTTCCATAATTTTTATGACTGCCATAATCATTAGCCAATGCATGTTGAAACAATCTCACATTGTTCATCGGTGTATACTTAGATAAAATCTTCTGCGTTTCTGGATTATCAGAGAAATCATCTATAATTACAATTTCATCCCCCTCCTTAATATAATCCACAAGACGCCTGAGTAGTTGCTCAAGTGTCCTATCTTCATTGTGAATTGTAATTAAATATGATATATTCATTGATTATGATATATTAACTCATCCAATATGTTTGATATTGATTCGAACTCATAATAGGGTATTCTAACCATTTTGATATTTTTCAATTTAGCATATTCGTTTTTTATATTATCGTTAGTTTTCACCTTCTCATATTCTATGCTACTGAATTTATGCTTGTGTATCCATCCATTTACATTGAAATGTTGTTCTCCATCAAATTCTATTAGAATATTTTCATTCGGCAAATAGAAATCAAATACCAGATTTCTTTTATTTTTACAATCGGCAAATCGTTTTTGTGCTGCATATATAATATTATTGTCTTTTAACCAGTGTTGAATTTTTGCCTCTCCCTTTGAATAATTACAAGATAAGCATCCACTTCCTGATAAATGATTGTTTGGAGTTTGACGGAATTCCCCGTGTTTTCGACAAATAATAATTACTGGTGTATTCCATTTTTTATAATCTACTTTTGAATAATCATATTTATTATGATGTTTATGTAAGGATTTTGATATAAATTCGACAGTATTGGATGGAGCCGTTTTCCCACATTTCTGACACCCATGTCCACTCAAATGTTTATGTGGAGATTGTAAGAATTTACCATGAATAGGACATATTATTATTCCCTTGTCAGATGCTTTCGTATAGATGAATTTTGAATAATTGTATTTACTATTATGTAAATTATTTGATTCGATTATAAAATCCTGTGTAGATTTATATTTTCCAGCACATTTAGAACATCCTTTTCCAGACAAGTGACTATTTGTTGTCTGCAAAAATTCCCCATGCTTTTTACAAATAATTATGCCTTGAGTAATAGAATTTATATAATTAAACTTCGAATAATCATATCGCTCATTATGCAATAATTTTGCTCGATTTTTAAAAATATCAAATGTCATCTTACAAGACATATTTTATATTATGTGTTTGCTACTGTTGCATCACTCGCTGTGTTCGTAGTTACCGGAATAACAGGAGTTGTCCCACTAGTAATTGACGGTGGTAAAGTTAATTTCGGCAAATTTAGACGCTTTAATTTTGGCAAGATTAAAGGTTCCTCCATGATAAACTTTGGAATGTGTTTATCTAGAATTGCATGAAATGCTTTATCCATTGCCTGTAATGAAAACTTCTCGGCATTTTCAATGCGAAGTGATTCAGCATTTGCTAAAACTCGTTCATCATAATTATTGTAAATATACTTCATCTTCTGTGCCGCCGCTACATAATCAACCTCAAATCGCCGACTCTCCTTAACAAACCAATCGTTCAATGCCTCGTCTGGCATAGGAACAAGAGACCCCTCCAATAAATTTGAGTACCTTGGATTTAAGAAATCTAAATGGCCACTCCATTTGGAGACAAGCAAAGGCTTTCCACTCAAAGTTGCTTCCAATAATGGCATCCCAAATCCTTCTCCGGTCGTAAATGATATATGAACCTTAACCTTATCATGATTATATAATGCATTCATCTCCGCATCACTTAGTTCACCATGAACAAGATATACACTCGGCAACTTTACATTACCCAATGTATGCTTAACCATATTAGTAATATCATTTATACGAGTAATACATTCGTACTTATCCATAGTGGATATCTGTGCTCCACTGGTTTTTAAAATAAGACAGGGAGGATTAGATACATTGGCAAATGTTTCCAGAAACGTTTTAATAAGATTTCCAATCGCTTTACGATCTGCCTTCATGTTGTTCGCTGTCCATTGGCCAACAAATAAAAACCCAAATGATTCTGGAATATCCTTCATCACCGCTTCCAATGATTCTAGTTTTCCATCTGTCTTCTTATATATTGATGTATTGGTACCCCAAAACAATACTTCTATCGGAGACTTTGCCACTAATTCTTCTGTAGTACCATTCGGATTCTTCTTAGAGAAATTTGCACTGGTAAATACATCCTTATTAAATTGGGAAAGAACTATATTGAGTTGCATTGAGTTCATACGCTCTAACCATTCGGGTCTACAAATTGTACTTTCAATTCCAGCAGTTAACCCAATATTGAATTTGGCCGGTGTGACAAATTCCATTGGAATTGTTATTTGTAAAAAAACCTCTGGCTGCTTATTAAGTGGTCCTTGTAATATTCGGCCAAGAAGTTCTTTAATTTCTGGATCATTCATTTCCGATGTTAGATCGCGTTTTGAACATGCCCCCCAAGGAGTTGGAACAATTTTTAGATCAAGAGGAACTTTCTGGCTGTATCGCAACAATGATTTGGCAATTGCCATAGACCAATCCCCATAGCCACTTCTGGTGAGCAGACTTGATTGTAAAATCCATACTGGTTTATTACTCATATTTTTATTCCTAATTCTTTTTCTGTTATTTTGGATATTTATTTCTCTTCGAACATTTATCAAGGTCGCACCCCTCCGATAAATTATCATATTCAGGTACTTTGACATCTTTATCTGGTTTGCAAGGCCCACATTCGGGGCAACTACGACTCTCAATTTCTTCGGCAATTTTGAAACACAGTTTCATCGCAACGTCAGACGCCTCTTCCGAAGCAAATACTTGCTTGCCGGGCCTCGGGTTCCAACACATAGATGCCTCACCAATACTCTCAAACACGGCATGATACATCTCCGAGGAGATTCGGAAGCAAATAGGTCGATCTTTAAGAGGAAGCTTCATCGCTTCTTCCTTTGACATTATATCTGCTCTGACATACTCCACGCCCTAAAGGGCGGTGGGTTCTTCTACTCTTGTATTACTACAGTTTCAATGGTTCTGCCCGAACCAGAGCAAATAACTTAATATTATTCGCAGCATTTAAATCTCTGTCATGTTCCGTATTACAAATGGGACACTTCCACTGTCTCTTGTTTCCCAGTGTCTCATTTATGTATCCACATTTATTACACATTTTACTGGATGGGTCATACTTTCCAATGGTTAATAAGTTCTTTCCCTTATCCTTACACTTATAAACCATCATATTCTTTAACATATTCCATCCAACTTGATTGACGTGTTTCGCATCCATTGATTTAATGTCTAAATGTTCCATTGCAAAACTATCATAGTCTTGATTTTCGACTAATTTATTTGATAATTTATGTAGATAATCTTTTAGACAGTTAGATGCTTTTTCGTATTTCTTTGCAACTATCTTCTTTTGTTTAAAGTAATTATTACTTCCTCGTATTTTCTTTGAAAATATTACTTGAGATTTTCCCAATTCGTCCTGATATAGTTGATAAAACTTAGGATTTTCTATTTTTGTTCCATCACTTAGAGTTGCTAAGGTTTTAACTCCAACATCAATTCCCAACGTTTTTTCCGCATTAACTTTTTTCGAATTCAATTCTTTCAATTTATTATCGTACAACACCGACACAAAATAATTTCCAACCGCATTCTTCGATATAGTTATTTGTCGATAATCATACTTTTCTTTGAAATCGAATTTGTCTTTGAAAGAAACCCATCCCAATTTTGGTATTTTTATTGTGTGTTTTGTGTTATTAATTTTAAATCTACTAGGAATTCTATAAGATTTTCTAGGATTTTTCTTTGATTTAAATTGTGGAAATTTCCCAACTTTCTTAAAAAACATAGAAAACGCGGAATCAAGGTCAAATGTAGTTTGCTGAAGGGATTGTGAGTCAATTTCTGTCAACCATTCTGTATTCTTCTGTTTTTTTAATTGAGTTATTTCCTTTTGAATTTGATAAATGGAAAGAGATTTCTTGGTATTTTTGTAGTGATCAATTTTTTTATTTAGAGACCAATTATAGATAAATCGGCAACATCCGAAGTGTTTTTCAATCAATTCGGACTGAGATTTATTTGGATAAATTTTTATTTTAATTGCTTTCACTAACAATATATATCATTGATATTACAGAAACATCAAATTATTTGTAAATTTATTAAAATATTTTCGCCATTCATCCACTAGCTAAAGCAACGTGGCTTTTTGGCGAAGAAATTTTGTAAAGAATGCAGACCCATCTGGCAATTTCGTTACTTTATTACTCATATTAGGAATATTTTTGTAATGTATTGGCTAAAAATGCATATGCTAGTTTTGTCTCTTTCATATTTTTTGAAAGCCCGAATATGTTTTCTATTTTATTACGATTATTGATAGGAATATTGTATTTCCTATATAGTCTGTATTTATAATACCAATTATAAATTTTTATTAAATATTTTTTCATATATTTATGTCTTTCGGTTTAACTTTGAATATTGAATATAAATAACTATACATTTCTTCCAGACATTCATCACAGAGATGTATTTCAATTCCTGTCATGTCATGATTACTACCGTACCAACTGGCAGTTTTCAACTCGGAGAAGCATTCTTTATCTGGATGTTTATCACAGAAATATTGAGCTTCTTCTAAGGCTTTTTCAACTATTATCTTTTTCATATTATGGTTGCCGCTCTCGAATACCAGTGGATAATATTGTATTGGAACTTAATGTAGATGGCTTAGAAAGGATTTGTCGTTCCCGATCTTTGATTTCATCTACATAACGCTTTTTTACAGAAACTCCTCCTGCTTTTTGATATGCATCTGCTAATCCAAATACATTCTCCGTATATGTTTTCAATTCTCCCAAAGTTTTTTGTGGAGAATCAGTCGATCCAAAGCCACCACTTCCTCGTTTAGTTTGATCTAACTCGGGAACCAGTTGAAAATTGACTTGTATAGTTGATGAAAATACAAGTTGGGCAATTGTATCTCCTTTTTTATATATTCGTTCTGGATTTACATTTCCTAAAGTCATTGATATATAAGGATTATTTACATCAGAATTATCTTTTACACTTAACCAAGACATATCAAATGGTTGCCATATATAACGAAATCTACACAATAGCTGTCCTCTATAGTCAAAATCTACTAATCCAATAGAATTTCCCAACATTAAATTTGTTTTATTACTTATACTGCTACGTGGATAAATAAGTGTATGAATGGTTTCATCAGAAGGTGCAATGTATAATCCAGTCTCATATTCAATATATGAAACGTATTTCCACCATTCTATTTTCGGCTCAGTAGGAAGAAAATATTTATCTTCTAATTTTTCTCCAACAATTTTTGGTTCTGATATTGCTACTATATCATATCCAGCAGATTTATCGGTCGCTTGCTTTGGTAATGATATACCTTCAATATTTTTAACTTGGATTGTAATCATATTATTTAAGAATTATATCAGATGTCTATAATTATATCAACTTTTTTTAATTGTTCCGCCATTATATTTTCAATCTCATGAAATTTATGATATGGTATTCGAATTAACTTAATATTATTGGAAATTGCATAGTCATTTTTGATTTTATCTCTATCCTGAATGTCTTTTAGAGCTTCTCGCTTGAATGTATTTGTCGAAACTGATTCAAAATGTTGCCGCCCATCAAATTCTATAAGAATATTTTGAGAGGGTAAATAGAAATCAAACTTTAGTTTTCTATTTGTATGCGGATTTATACATTTAATGAATGTTTTTTGTGTATCATATTCTATTTCATTACATTCCAGCCACTTAGATATTCTCTGCTCTCCTTTGGAAAAATTACACTTTGAACATCCATGTTGTTGTAAATGCTTATTTGGCATTTGAAAGAACGAACCATGTCGATTACATATTATTTCAACCGGAATACGAGAATGTTTAAAGTCTACTTTCTGATAATTATACGTATCTCCATGTACTCTTTTTGCACGTCGTATAAATTCTTGAGTTGTATATATCTTTTCATTCTTTTGACATTTTGGACAACCTTTTCCACGCAAATGTAAATGTGCATTTTGAGGGAATTTACCATGCAAATAACATATTATATTGATATTCTTTGCCGCTCCCATATATACGGACTTGGAATAATCATATTTATTATGATGCACTTTCTTGGCATCATTGATAAATTCTATGTTAGTCTTCATTCTCATATTCCAAGATTTGATATTCTTTCTTGAAGAATATCTTTATCAATCTTCGGAATTTCAAACCCCATGTGTCCATCAGTCATTGTATTGCCAACATAATCTTTAATTGAATAGACCCCAAACTTCTTGGGAGGACTCCAATGCTTAAATACATGCTCCATACCATCAATGAACTGTTTTCCCATGTTCTTGGAGTTTATACCGCCTTCGTTCAATGCCCACTGACGCCCAATCTCTCCACACTTTTCACGTTTCTTGTTACCCATAAGATGCCAATACATAAAACCATCTCCAAAATCCTCCCACTTTGTTATATCATCCATAATATATGGTGTTGGTATCGATCCTTGTATTAATCTACTTACTGGCCATACGGGATATGCCCACGGCCCATGCTTTTTGTACCGACCATTACTATTAGATCCAAAATCAGCATCAAATTCTACTGGATTTCCATTATCATCTAATTGCCCAGTTTGGTCCTGCAATCCTCCGGTTACTGCAATTGAAACAGGAGTTCCACACATTATACTTTCCGCAGTAGAAAGACCAAATCCTTCACTTGAGGATGCATTTACGGTAACATCAGCAACATTATATAATAAACACATATCTACCGGTGAGAATTTACCAGGAGAGAATATAATATTATAATCAGGGCACAATGCTTCTTTAACTGCAACTAAATTGGTGCCTGCATCCTGCATAATTTCTGTATGTAGAATTAATACACATTTAGCTGCTTTTTCTTTGGGAAGATTATCACAGAATTGACGAAATGCTAATATAATATTACTAGTGCGTTTGCGTTGAATATTTCGGCTATTATAGAGAATAGCAAAGTCAAAATCTTTTCCAGAAAACATCTTTCTTTTGAACTCAACCAGTTGTGGATTATTAGAAGGTATGGGATGAAACAAATCTCCATCAATACCATGTGGGACTAGATGAAGTAATGTTCTTCCGTTCATTGGTTCATTGTCAGTAAGATAGCAACAGTTTTTGTCACCGCCGAGTGCCCATTTATGAATATTATTGCTTTGTTTACTAATGGCAAAAATGGCATCATTACTCTCATAAAACGGTCTATTATACATTGGATTTGGACATGCATCCCATAGTGCCCAGTAGCATAATGGAATGGTAGATCGAATTTGTTTTTCCAATGCCCATAGCCACGGCCAGAATCTTGGATCAGTTTGAAAAGCTATAGCATCTGGTTTTTCCATTGCCATGACTTGGAACAATATTTGTTCATTTCCATATCCATCTACTGGCATGATTTTAACCGAGGCATCTTTTATTTTTGCCATCTCATTTGTAGATTGTGATAAATCGAATACTTTTCCTTTCTCGGGGTGCGTAATTGCTCCTCCTAAGCAAAAATAGTCATATTTATGGACAGTTTCTAATATTAGCTGACGCGCCGAAGTTGCCACCCCCGATTGCATTCTGATGTCGTCGCTAATCCAAAGTATTTTTTTCTTTTTATTTATTTCTGGCATATGTTTCTAATAGGTTTCCTTTTGCGTTAAATATCATTTTTTGAAATCGATACCCATCATTCATTACAGATTGTTCTTTAAGTTTATCTATAATTGGATGCAAGATGGCAGTCCAAGTAGATTTGATTTCTACTATTGTATTTGTGGGTTTAATAAATATATCGGGATAATAGATGTGTTTTTTATTATCAGGTGTAATATACCAGAATTTTGGTATTTCTGTTCTTTCTGTGATTATATCGCACTCATTATAATCTTCTAATAAAACATCTAATGCCATTGGTTCGTATCCTTGGCAGGATATGATTTTTCCCGAGGGAAGTGTATATTTTTTTGATTTGTATGAATTTATTCGTTGTTTTTCAACAAATTCGGGCAAGTGCATTACAGATGATACTCCGTATTTTTCATAACAAGTAGTTTTTACTTTTTGTTTTATTAATTCATTTTGACATGGATATTCAACTCCATAATTTTTAATATTTGTCGTTTTTATTTTATCGCGAACATCTTTGATTTTATTGGGATTTGAGACCCCATAACGTTCTAAACAGGTCTTTTTATTTTTTTCTGGGTTTGTATAATTTTCATCCCCATATTTTTCCATTTTTGTCTGTTTTGTTTTGGTTATATATTCGTCGGTTTTTGCGAAATTATCAACCCCATATTTATGAATGAAAGTGGCTTTTGATTTTTCTTTTGTCGATTCTAATTGAAACGTATTACACACTCCATGCGTTAGCATCATGTTTTTACGATATGATGCTGTTCGCCGTGTTATATTTTCCGGAGTCCATGCTCGTTGAATAGACATTGCGTTTTGGTTTACTCGTTCATCCGTTTGTTTTGTTAATCCTTTATTCCACGGATTGCGGTTCTTATACATCTTTTGAACACGCGGATCGGATTTAGTAAGCCCCGAATTCCATGCTTTGCGTTTTACGATATTATTTTCCATATGAGCTAGAAGTTAGAGCAGATGCACGAACGCACGATATAATTAATGATCCAGTGATACAAAGGTGGATAGCATTTTCTACGAACCAGTTCATTTTAAATCCATTATCATGGCAATATCGTTTCAGTTCTTCGGCAGTATCAGATGATATTTGTATCGACCAATTGTTTACCTTTTTCCTCATAATGTATTATACATATAACTCAATCTTACAAAAATAAGAAAAATCTTATTTTTATTTTTCTAGACTAATTCCGCGTATTTTTTATTAAGTTATAATTGCCGAGGAAGAAATTTCGGATATTTCTGGCGAAGAAGGTTCGGGAGTAAGAATTTCCGGAATTATTGGTAGGATAGAGTTATCTTTGACTTCAGTTTTTTCCATCGGAGGACTTTCAGGAATCATTGGTAGGATAAAGTTATTGGTGATATTTCTAAATTCTTCATCTTTGACATAGCGATAGATGCAACGTTCTACGATATTTTGTAGAGTTACTTTGTGGGTAACTCCTAAGAATTTAAATTCGTTATAGAGAGTGTTTTCTATTTTGACTGTGGTTGATGTTCTGGGATTCATATAATTATAAACGTATTTGAATACATACTTATGTATGCATTTTCGTTATATAACTATATGAGAATATAGAAAACGACTGAATTATTTTGGAAAAGGATTATTTTTCTTCTATTATGTCTGCTTTGCCGTCGCAACTGCCATTTTTCTTATAATTACAGTATTTACAATTTTTACCACCATTTGGGATTTTGGGATATTTAGTGGATGTATTGTATATTCCATTGGAGGTGAAGCAAGTGTCTATAAATTTACCGAATTCGTGGATTACTTCTATAATATCTTTTTGATATGCCGAGGGCTTAAATATTTGAATACGGGATTGCTCATAAGAACAATTCTTATATAATTTCCGACGTAAAATGAAGAACTCTATATAAATTTTAGAAAGGGGAATATTATGTTTCTTACTATATAGTGTTTTATATAATATAAGTTGGGCATTTTTTACCCAATCTTCTTGTTGATATGAGTTCCATCCACTATTGCTGGTTTTAATATCAATAATACGAATATTTCCAGATAATTTTTCTCGTAGGACAATATCAATATACCCGTTTAATGTGATATTATTACGAATATCTTCATTTAATTCTTCTTCAATACTGAGCAATTCCCATTTATCCCGAGGAAAATAACGAAGACGATTGGAAGGTTCTTTGAATTCGTTTAATATATTTTGTCCATCTTCAAGAAATTCATTAAGTTCGGCATCAGTATGTGGTATCTTTTTTAATTTTATTTGTTTTTTAAATGCCCACGTAAAATACTTTATCATATTAATACGTTCGGCATCGGCATCTAATTTTCCATAAAGAGTTTTTAGATATAACTGAATAGTTTCATGCACGGCAGTTCCGAATGATAAAATAAGATTGTCTTCGAATGTTTTTTCATGTAAGATGTAATCGCGATAATATCGGTGAGGACAAGACCACCAATTAGAGAATTGAGAATACGATACTGTTTTTTTATTTTCAGGAATGTGCATATATTATTGACTTCAGTTTAATTTCTGCTACATTCTACCACGATATAAGCGACCTGTAAACTTTTTTTAGAATTAATATGGCATATCAAGATGTATTTATTGATAAAAAGAATGATATTATTCATTGTTGGGATGATATTAAGGGGCACGAGACTTTTCCATTAAGTATTATAAAATATGCATATAGAAGAAGTCCGACTGGAATGCATACTTCTTTATATGGTGATAAACTGGATAAAATTACAAATTTCAATGAATCTGATACAGATTTATTTGAGTCAGATATACCGATGGAAACCAAGTTTTTATTGGATAAATATCCTAACAACGATGAAGTTTCCAAGAATATAAATATAGTTGTAATTGACATTGAAGTATCATCGGACGGTGGATTCCCTGATATTACTAAGGGTGATAAGACTATTACTGCTATTGCTTTGTATGATCAAACTGGGCATAAATATCATTCTTTTATTCTTGATATTGAAAAAAAGATTACTAATAGTAATACTCCCGAGTTAGAAACTTGTTCATTTACAAATGAGGATGATCTTCTGAAGGCGTTTCTAAATAAATGGGAAGAAATTCGACCTAGTATTGTCACAGGATGGAATTCCAGTGGCGGAGGAAATTCGAGTGGATTTGATATGCCATATATGTTCAATCGTATCCGTGCAGTACTTGGAAAGAAAGCAAGTTATCGATTATCTCCTATTGGAATTGCCTATCAAAATAAGTTTAATAAACGAATGATTATTGCCGGGATTTCTTTATTAGATTACCAGGAACTCTATAAGAAGTTCTTAGGAGTAATGAAATCCTCATGGGCTTTAGGAAATGTAGCTAAGGATGAAAATTTAAAAACTCAGAAGATAACATATAAAGGTAATTTGACGGATCTTTATAAAAGAGATATTCATCGTTATGCCGAATATAATGTTGCCGATGTAAAAGTTGTGGTAGAATTAGATAAAAAATATGATTTTATTCATTTGGCAAGATCAGTTTGTCATAAGGGATTCACAAAATATGAATGGTTTCAGATGAGTAGCCGATGGATTGATGGAGCCATACTTTCCTATTTACATTCAAAGGGTATAGTGGCTCCTAACAAGCCAATTGGTGGTCGTGAAGAATATGAGAAGATGGAAAAGGAAGGAGAAGATGGATTTATCGGGGCATTTGTAAAGGAGCCGGTTGCAGGATTGTATGACTGGATTTGCTCTGCGGATATTACATCGCTATATCCAAGTGTTCTCATGTCATTAAACATTTCGCCAGAAACTAAAGTAGGAAAAATTTTGAATTGGGATTATAAAAAATTTGAGGCAGGAGAAATGAATTGTATTAAAATTGGAGAACAATCTTACTCTATTGCAGATTTTAAGAAAATGATTGCTAACTATGCATTTTCAATTAGTTCTAATGGCGTGGTTTATCGACAAGATGTGCCTGGTACTATACCCATTATTCTTGATCTATGGTTTTCTGAAAGAGTTAAATATCGTAAATTGGCATTGGAATATGCTAAAGAAGGTAATAAAGAAAAGGAGAACTTCTACGATAGACGACAAAAACGCGAAAAGATATTTCTAAATAGCGTCTACGGGTGCATCGGTCTGCCGGTGTGGAGATTCTATGATCGGGATAATGCCGAGGCGGTCACACTTTCTGGACAAGAAATTATACGATCTGCCGAGAAATTAATAAATTATCATATCAATAAACGGTTGTCAAATAAATCAATCTAAATATTATGGATTCCAATATAGTTGCGGAGAAAGATTATATCATATATATCGACACAGATAGTGTTTATTTTTCTTCTTTGCCGTTGGCAGAGATAGATAAACCGTTGGATATGACACAATACACCATTGATACGGTGACAGAAATATCGGCGACTATTAATCGTCTTTATCAAGTTCTCATTCCAAAGATATTCAATGTGGCTCCAGAAAAGAATCGCATTAAGATTGTTCCAGATGTTATTGCGGAAAAGGCATTATGGATGGCAAAGAAGCGATATGCCATGTTAAAAGTATTTGACATGGAAAAAATGAAACCTGTTATAAATAAAGATGGAACCAGAGGTAAACTTGAAGTGAAGGGTATTGACACTGTTCGTTCATCATTTCCGGCTGCATTTCGTAAAATTGCGGCGGAGATATTGGAGATGATATTACGCAGTACAAAGCAAGAAGATATTGATGAAAAGATAATGAAATTTGAGGAAACTATTAATTCTCATAGTATTTATGATCTTGGTAGGACTACATCGGTTAGGTTTATTTCTAAGAGTGGAGAATTACGTTATAATCCAAGTGATCGGAGTTTATTTCAATATATCAAAGGAACTCCTATAGGAGTTAAAGCAGCACTGGCGTACAATGATTTGTTAAAGGTGTGGAAACTCGATAAGAAAACCGAGAAGATTTTCAGTGGAAATAAAGTTAAATGGGTATATACACTCCCCAATGATTTTTATATTGATCAATTAGCAATGAAGGGAGATGATACTGATCCAGATGAGATATTGAACTTTATTACAGAGAATATTGATAGGAATAAGATGTATGAGAGCGAACTTAAGAATAAACTTGAAGAAATATATAGAGTCATAAAGTGGGTATTTCCAAGTAGAGGTGCTCAGATGGCAACAAAGATTTTTAATTTTGAGGAAACATGGTAGAAGTCACTAAAATAAGTGGACAGTTTACCGATTGTGTGGTATATTTTGATTTGAAAATTTATGAAAAAAGAATTATTGGATACATTTATTAAGCGGTATAATTTGAATGGATTGATACCCAAGGTGAAGTGGAAGTATAATGCGAAGGAGAAGACACTTCATACTCGTGCAACTGCGGATAGTCATTGTTTTGTTGTTGATGTGACTACTACCACTGATTTCTCCGAGTTTGGAACGGATGATTTGGTTTTATGTATTGCGGATACTGACAAGCTAAAGAAGATGATGTCGATGTTTGAAGATGAATTTAATCTTGAAATAAATAAGAGTGGAGACAGAATACTTGGATTTAATATGTTTAACGATGATTGCCAGAGTTATTGTTCTGCGGCTGATCCAGTTGCTATGGATCCAGTTCCTAAGAATCTTCAAGATATTCCAGAATATCATGCAGTTGTTCCGCTCACAGAAGAGTTTATTGAACAGTTTTTAAAAGCTCGTTCGGCATTGAAAGATGTTAATACATTTTCGGTTAATATGAACAAAAAAGGATTATTTGAAATAGTTGTTGGATATGCCACCAGTAATTCAAATCGTATCCGTATTGTACCAAAAATTGATCCAGATAAAAATAATACCGATAAGGTAGTTTCTTATAATATGACATATATTGCCGAAGTACTAAAAGCTAATGCCGATATGCCAAATGGTTCACTGTCATTTAATAATGACGGAATCTCCCGTATGCTGTTTACAAATGATAAATATACATGCACCTATTACCAATTTGCAATCGCTAAGAAATAAATAAAAATATGTTTGAAATTATAATAGTATCAAATAAATAGTTAAATTTTATTGAAAGATGTTGACAACTATTGAAATTCTGGTATATTATTCCCTAGTTCTAATAAAATAAACAATTGTGGGTTAACGAGTAGGTGGTGTCCACTGCATTCACATTTAAACCGCAATTGCCGTGAGACTCTGTCGATGAACAATTTGTTTTAATACATTTTCCCTTGAGAATGTTAATAAACAAGAGTAATTGGCTAACAAAAGGATGGATGCAGGAGTGCGTCCAGCATGGAGCATATAGTCCCAAGTGTCTTGAAAACCTAAATTTAGCAAGAATAAATTTCAATAGAATAGGTAACTATATATATCCGGACAGTTCTAAACTTATTGTTAGCGTTAAAACAATTAATGTAGATACTCAATATGGTCCGAAAATAAACGTCGAGGGATATGTAATATATGGCGATGATGCTAAGATATCTTTTAACGTTAGTTCAACTAAATCTGTATCATTTGACTCTATGGAATAACTCGAATTTTGTAAAAATAAATAACTAAAATAGAAAGTATGTATAATTTATGATAGAATTCACGAAAAGTTACCGGACGGCAGATAGCCAAGTATTTGCCAGTATTTCAGAAGCACAATCCCATGAACTTAAGCTATTGGCGTTGAATACCGAAGTAAAAGATACGAATAATATTGCCGATTGGATTGTACAGAATAAAGGAGCCATTGTTGACATCCTAACTACAACGCCCAATAGCAAACCGAAGGCACGTTCTATCCACGGTGGCAACAAGACCCGCAAGAAAACAGTAATAACTGATGCTGTTACAAATGCTACAACTACTGTAAATGCTACACTATAATATAAATAATCATATTTATGGATGATTTCAAAATAGAGATGGAGGAGACTCCATCAGTATATCATCATTCACTTTGGGTCGAGAAATATCGACCCTCTAATGTTGATAGTTTTATCGGAAACCCCTCATTTGTGGAAACGTTAAAACTATGGATTGAAAAGAAGGATATACCGCACATTTTTCTGTATGGATCGCCAGGGGTTGGAAAATCAAGCGCGGCTAAAATAATTATTAATAGCATTCCATGTGATAGTTTATTCATAAATGCATCAGATGAAACTGGTGTAGAATCAATTAGGAATAAGGTCCAAGATTTTGCTATGACAATGGGAATGACTGATTTGAAGATTATCGTAGAAGATGAATGTTTGGAAGAAGACACGTTGGTTTCAGTCATTAAAGATGGTGAAGAACAAAAAATTTCTATTAAAAATTTAAATGATTCTTCTGATTTGGTCAAATCTTTAAATCTAAATGGAGAGAATATCGAATGGAAGCCATTTGTATTACATGATAAAGGGATTCGTAATGTTATTGAAATAGAATTTGAAAATGGAGAAATAATTCAGTGTACAGCGGAACATAAGTGGTATGTTGAAGATGCCAATGGGAATCCTATAAAAATGAAAACGGGAGATATAATTAAAAATAAAATCGAAAATATATTGAATGTTTCAAGAAAAGAATTGGGCATGGTAAAATTAAAAATTAAATCTATAAAATATACGGGAAATAAAAAGCATGTATATGATTTGACAGTTGATCAAAATCATAATTTTTTCGTCGGAAGTAAGGCAGTACTAACAAGCAACTGTGATAGAATTTCACCCGAGGGACAATGTATCATGCGCAATTTGATGGAAACATATTCAGCATCTACTCGGTTTATATTAACTGCAAATTATCCAGAGAGAATAATTCCGGCAATCAAGTCCAGATGCCAGAGTTATGAAATAAAACCACCGTCTATGGCAGTCGCAATGGCACATGTAGTTAATATCCTGGATTTGGAAAAAATATCATATAAAAAAGAAGATGTGGCGAGCATCATAAAATCATATTTTCCCGATTTAAGAAAAATCATCAATTTTGCTCAACAATCATCTGTTACTGGTATATTGAAAATTGCTAACATAAATGCGACTGATCAAGACTTTCGTGAAAAACTTATTGGATTATTAAAACAGCCAAAGAAAGCAGATATATTCACCGAAATCAGACAATTAGTTGCCAATTCATCTTTTAGCAATTATGAAGAAGTATATAAATACTTATTCGATCATGTGGATGAATATGCAGGTGTTAAGGCACCAGAGGTTATTCTGTATCTTGCCGATGCAGTATATCAATCAGCGTTGGTATTTGAACGAGAAATTACATTCGTGGCAGCAATGCATAGAATTTTAGCAATATTAAAATAACAAAAATTATGACACAACAACAAAGAAAGCAAATACTCGTAGAAGCAGTTAAAGCATTTGGAAGCCAAGAATGGTTTCGTGATGCCGTAGTATATGATTCTCACCCATTAACAGGAATATCTACATTGGAACTTAAAGTGAACTATGTTCCTCTCTTTGAAAGGAAACGAGTCAAAGAATTCGCATTATCTGTTAATTTAACCGAAACATTCGTTGTGGTAGATCGTAATGGGAATCCATCCCAGTAAAACAACTGGCGGCAAAAAACTACCTCATTATCACAACTGTTGGCCTTTTGTGGTTTATTTTTATATTTATAATTATGAATAAGAAAATAGACGAAAATGAATTTTCTCCTGCTGTAGGTGGGAGTAATGGGACAATATCCTATGGTCAGGAATATGGAACTCCTAATCCTACCGTATCGCGGAATGCTAATCATTTTGCCAGCAGTGATAATAATAAGGCAGTAAATCAAAATCCCAATTCTAATGCGGTTGAGAAGATTTCAAAGAATTCTTTGAAGAAGGATTTAAATATCATATATTCTAAAAAGGATACTCCAAAGTTGGATGATTTTATCGCCGGTATAAAATATGAAGAAAGACGGCAAAAAAATCCAAATATGACAAATATAAAGCAAACCGTATTAGATAATTTAAAAAAGGATCCACATTTTTATTCGGAATTACATATGTTGGATATAGAGGATGGGGATATAACAAAGAATATGACTGAAGCCAAGCGGCATCCAAATGACAGACCTGCTTCTACTAAAATTACAGTGAATGTAGATGAAACCAAGAAGGTGTTTTCGGAAATGGCAAAGGCGTATGATAATAGATACGTTGTTAAGTCTGAAATTGTCGACGTTATGAATAAGATGTGGAAGGATAAGAAGAAAAGAAACTCCTGGCGAGGATTGTAATAACTGTCATATTTGGTGACATTTAGGTTATGTCGCCTATATTTATATCTATATGAAGAGTAATACAACCTATAAAAACTATCTCCTTAGACAGCTTGGTATTAAGGAATCTCAATTTAAATCTCCACTTGTTGAAGATAATTCATTTCCTGGTATTGATCCTGATGAATTAGAAAAAGGTACTGAAGAAGAACGGGATGACCATGATATGTCTGGTGAAGAGGCCGCTAAAACTGCTACTCAACATTTAACACAGCCAGAACAAAAGCATTATTATAGTGGAATGGAGAAGGCCAAGAATAAGGGTATGCTCCGCGATACTTTATCTGGTGGTCCAATATCTCCTACTGCTATAGCGACTCCTATAATTGGTCTTGCTGTCCGTGGAAGTAGTACTGGTGGATTTCCTTCAGGAATGGATCAGAGTGGTATTTCTCCCAATACTCCTACTGGACGCCTTGGTGGATATGAGCCTATTCCAACAGAACGGGCAAATAGTAAACTAGTAGATAAGACTCCATCCAACAATACTATTAATTCTTCAACACCTGTAAATAATGATTTTCAGCCAATACCGGAAACTCCACATCCTTATCAGATCCAACAAAACATGGGTAATGTTCCCCAGTCTTTAACTGGGGCATCTACAGATGGTAATGAGACTTCATCAAAACTCAAATCCGCTGTACCAATGGGTATAGATGTTGATGTTGATGTTTCAGATACAAGTGATTCCATATCAGGTGAAGAAGGAGATATGAATGACATGGATGGAGAGGAACCAATGGAAGATGATGCCAAAGCAGGATTAAATGAAGGTAAGCATAAAAAGGGATGTAAATGTGGATTTTGTATGAATAAAAATAGGTTTGGGAAGAAGAAGAAGAAAGATGAAAAGGATGATGGTCGGCATGTATTTAAAAAAGATAAAGAAACTGATGAAGAAGTAAATGAAACATTTGCCCGACATAAAAAAATGCTGCGAGAAAAATTGGGTTTAAAAAAAGAATCGAATGATTTTGAGAAGAATTCGCCGATAACAAAAGCGGAACTTGAAAAAATATGGAATGATGTTCATCCTATCAAAACAATAGAACCTGGTGATGAATTTTCTGGTGAGCGTGACGATATGGATGAACCGCATCAACATAAATTACACGAACCTCCTATAAGAAACCCAGAAACTGGATTGTCAACTGGAGCAGGATCACCTGTATCAGATTATGGCATGAATACAGAACTCGAAGAGAATGATGATATAGATACGGGTATTTGTTCTAGATGTAATGGTAGTGGCGAAGGACATGTAGATGGATCGAAATGTGATTGCTGTGGTGGTTCTGGTAAAATGAATGGTGGAAGACAAAAGAAATCATATCGTTTAACGCCAAGTCATAGTGATCCTGATTATGAAAAAGATATAGGAGTTGATGAATGCGGCTCTTGTGGATGTGGCAAAACAAATACCAATCATCAATATGATGAATCAAAATCATCACTTAATGAATCTAAATACACTGCTCCATTTGAAAGAATGCGTGGTTTAGCAGGATTGGGTAAAGTAACCCTTGGATCAAATGGGTTATGGAAAAACGATGGTGCATCACAATGTAAGAAAAATCCTTTAACTATAACTGAAAAGTTACAATTATATGCAACCCATTTTAACAAAAAATCAAACGCTGGAACATTAACACCTAAAGAATCATTATTATTCGAAAGAGTTAATATTGCTTTGCGAGATAAACGTAAGTAATATAATTATGGGTGAGAAGCGACAGTCGAAAAAATTAATGACGCCTGAGTTTAAACAGAAACTCGCTTCTCTTACTGTATATCTAGTTAAACATCTCGGCATTCAAAAACTTCCAACCCTTAAATTTGTTAATAGTAAGAAAAATGCAGATGATATATTCGGGTTCACCGGATACTATGATCATGAGAAAAGACAAATAACTATCTATATTACCAATAGGCATCCAAAAGACATACTACGCAGTTATTCCCACGAATGTATACATCATTTTCAAAATGAACATGGAAATCTAAATTCTCATGCGAATGATCCCCAATATGCTCAACATGACCCTCATTTACGAAAAATGGAAATGCAGGCATATTTACTGGGAAATATACTTTTTCGGGATTTCTGTGATATAAATAAATAATAAATATTTAATTTCATGAGCGAACCATTTAGAACACTAACATTCAATAATATGGCAGATATGGGTAGGCCCACTACTTCTACTCCCACTTCTAATGGGACTATTGATCCTTATCAACTTATGCTTCAGAAGAAAGCATCGGGTAATATTGCAGAACCTACGACAGAAGTAAAATGGCCAGAAGATGATGTAAAAAAACTTCAACTTTATTGTGCTAAAATGGGTATTGCTGGATTTAATAGTGGGCATGTACCACCACTGGTTGCACTATCACTGTTAAAGAAGCAGATTGGAGATGATTATAGTGCCGTCCCATTGGATGAAAGATTGCCTGCCGGATATGAAAAATTAGGTACAAAATCTCAATTTAACTGTAATTATCCATATGCCGAAGCTATTAAAAAGAAAATAGTTTTGCATGGATAAGGTAATATTTATACATATGAAATCACAAACTATGAAGAAATCTCAACTTAAAGAAGTAATTAAATCAGTAGTCCGCGAATGTTTGAATGAACGGTGTGGTGGTAAGCATCTTGCCGGTGGAAAAAAGGGAAAACGAATGTTTAAACATATAAAGACTGGGTATGAAGGAGAAAAATCACCCGAAGATGCCGAATGTATTGCTGCGGCAACTGTAAATAAAAACCTTGGTGAAGCTGGATTAACCAGTGAAAATGCAGGTGCATATGATGAAAAAGAAGAGATTATGCTTATTAAAGTAATGTCTCTTATTGCTAAAAAACTTGAGGATATGCATAAAGGAGAGGAAATTGATAGTGAACCCGTGGATGGTGAAGATGAAGTTGAAATTGGCGTTGGTAATGAAGAACCATGTGAACCATGTAATGATAAATCGGATGATACTTCTGATGAATATGAAGAACCTGTAACAGAACCAGGAGAAGAATCGTCTGCCGAAACTCCTTCATTCGGTAAAAAAGAGCTTCCATTTAATAAGGAAGAAGAACCAGAGGAAGAAGAAGAATTGGATGAAACAGCTTATAAAACTCAAGGTCCGAGCTACAAAACATTCAAGGATTCAGCACAATTTCCAAAATCACAAAATGATCCCAGAAATGCCTAGCATTTGTTCGGGCATTCAGAAAATATAAACAAAACCATAACTCATTATGAAATAAGTTGTGGTACATTACATTTTAGAGTATATTGTGTGATATATAAACACAAAAGGAAAATAATATGATCATATATGTAATGGACACAACTTTGAATCCTTCTCAAGAGAAGAGATTTAGTTCTTATCCCACCACAATTCAATATTTAGAACAAATGGCTAAACGAGCGTATGGGCAAACTCGTAAAGAACGAATGATAGTTTTATCAGAGTTAGGGCACGGCACAGATGATAGAGATTCTGTAGTATTTGTTCGATCAATGGCAGAAGCATTTGATATTGGGGTTATTCGTGATAATCGAAGAGTGCGGTGTGATATATCTTCCATAGCATTATATCAGCAAGAAGAATTTGGTAACTGATATATCATAAGTAAGTTATGATTAATATTCAGTGGTCTGAACCATACACTATTAAAGATAGCTATACTACAAAATGGCAACGTGAATGGTGTATTCCAGATGAACAGGTAGCTGGATTCTTCACTTTCTGGCGAGGTAATAAGTTCAAAATGCTTGCTGATGGATTTAGTGTATCCAAGAGTAGTATTACTGGTAAATGGTATTTATATGACGCCAAATCCAATCCTGCATTATTCAAGATATTCACCGAAGAACCCGAAAAGCCAGAAGAACACTTTAATCTTCCTCCATATACCATTAAAGATACCAGTGTACTTCGTCCGTGGCAAGTAGATGCTGCTGGCAAATTAGTATCTGCTATTACTCAATGGGGGTCTGGGGTTGATGGTAGTGAAATGGGATTGGGAAAAACATTTACTGCATGTGGAGCAATAAGAGAATTAGATTTACCATTTGTAATAGTGTGTCCCAAACCAGTAATAAATCAATGGCAGAAGGTTATTAATAATCATTTTCATATGGGTCATAATATGAAAGGTATTATAAATTATGAACTTCTAATTAGAGGACGTAAAGATTCTGATATTGCATCATTTATTCTTCATCGTCATACCAAACGAGCCGTCTTTGAGTGGAAACTTCCCAAAAATACTATTATTTTATGGGATGAGGCTCATCGTCTAAAGAACTTTAAAACAAAAGCAAGTAAATCTTGTATGTTGGCCCATAAACAGGGATATAAGCAATTATTTTTAAGTGGAACTATTGCAACATCTCCTCTTGATTTGCGTACTATTGGAACATGTACAAAAATGTTTAATAATGGAAATGATTATTATAGATGGGCATATGATCACGGAATTTATAGAGGTCAATGGGGACTTGCGTTTAACAATTCGCCGAAAGTTTTAAAAAAACTGCATCGCTATTTATTTGAAGAACGCGGAGTTCGTTTATTACGAGATTCTATTCCTAACTTTCCTAAGACAGAAATTATTGTTAATGCATATAATATCGCCGAAGAAGATGCGGCCAAGATACGTGAGATTTATGATGAAATGCAAAAGGAGTTGGCTATATTAGCAAAGAAAATAAAAACGGATAGCAGCGAAATGGCCATTAGAATAAGAGCATTACAAAGAGCAGAAATGTTGAAAATACCATTATTTGAAGAAATGATTCGAGAAGCACTTGAAACGAATATGTCTATTGTAGTATTTCTTAATTATAGCGATTCCATTGATGCTCTTGCCAATCGATTAAATACTAAATGTATTTATGATGGTAGAAACGAAAACGTTCGTCAAAAATATATCGATTTATTTCAAGAAAATAAGGAGCGGGTTCTTATTACTAATATTGCGGCGGCAAAAGAAGGGGTGAATCTCCAAGATCTAGATGGAAATCATCCCAGATTATCTTTAATTTCACCCCCTTATAATGTGAGATATTTGACTCAATGTTTGGGGAGAATAAATCGAGAAGATTCCAGATCCATTTCAATTCAGCGTATAATTTATATTGCAGGAACTCAAGAAGAGAATCTGGTTGATCGAGTAGGAGAAAAATTACAAAATCTCACATTGATAAACAATGGGGAGATTACGGATAATGATTTAAAAATATGAGCAATATATATAGATAGAAATATGGGACTATCTGACATTAAGACTATAGTAGTGAAATTCTCCGAAGATAATATTGTTGAATTCGATATTGACACCGATAATTTTTCAGATCCATTGATGGAAGCAGGTACGCGGGCAATTGAGAATACTAAAGTTAAAGGAGGAGTCGGAGCTATTATTGGCCCTGTTGCTAAATGCTGGGATAAACAGAATCCCAATAAATCCATTGTTTATAATACATATTGGTTACTTGTAAATGCGGCTTGTTATAAAAAAGCAGAACAATTACGAGATAAATTTATGATGCAAGAAGATGTAGATCTGGCTAAACAACCTTATCATGGACGTACTAATAGAAAATAATAGTGGATTTGATCAAGTAGTTACTTCCAGTTTGGATGTACAAATAGAAAATAATAGCAGATTCAATCAAACAGTTACTTCCAGTTTAGATTATGAAACTAAAGGGGATGCCCGATTAGTAACTGTCCTTTATAAAAAAATAGAGGAGATGGAAAGAAAGGTTCGGGAATTAGAAACAAAAAAGATTATCGATGAAACTCAATTCCCTATATCTATATTGGAAGCCAACGGGCTTCTTCCTTTACGTCCAGACCGATTAAAAAGAGGAAGAGGATATCGTCAACTTCTTCAGAGTGAAATAGAAGAATCAATGAAACATTCTCTATCTGCCAGAGGTAGAGCCAGATGGTTAGGAATTGCGGTTGTAACATATACAAAATATGCAAAAATGTATGGCATCTATGATCCGCTTCCTAACAGAAAAGGACGAAAGAATTTGCGGCTTGATCCAAATCGTGGAAAATATCCACTGACAAAGATATTAACCGGCGACCTGAATGGTTGCTCCAGCGTAACTAATGAATCGGTACGAAAAAAATTAATAAAAAGCGGAACATTTCCACCAATGTGCAATATCTGTGGATATGACAAAGTACGAATTGATGGTAAAATAGGTTTGCTCATAGATCATAGAGACGGAAATCTTAAGAATTTTAAAAGAGAAAATCTACAGTTGTTATGCCTCAATTGTATGTTTGAATGCGGACGAGGATATATCCGAAAAGGAAATCATATGTTTAATACCGATATTGTAAATGACATAAATAGTTAATTGTTTGTATGATATATATTATATAGAACCAAAATGCAACCTATACATATTTTAAGTCAGATGGGAGTAATGTCTTCATTCTCAATTGCTAAGAAAGTAACTGAGGAAGATATTAAGAAGTATTTTTCTATACAAAAGAAGCGTGGGAAAAGTGATAAAGAAATAGGGAATATGCTCAGAAAACATATAATGGAAGAAATACAAGAAGCAATAGAGCATAATATATTACCAGGTCTTGTAAATAATGAAGACGCTGCGAATGAACTTGGTATTGATAAGCGGGCCATAACAAATATGCCTGAATTAATACATCTCATAACAGCAATCTCACAAAGCTTGCTTGAGAAAAAATATGATAAATTAACGCTTTGTTATTTTATCAATGGAATGGTAAACATATTGGGACTACAAGAGAAAGATTTTAGAAAGTTCCATCTAGGAGATGATTTTGAATCGGGCAATGAGGACGATGATAGTGACAAATAAATATATTGAAAAAATTATGTTGTTTATTGCTGGCGATATAATTAAAAAGGAAAAATGCGATTGCTCAGATAATCCTCTAAATAAATTGAATGATCAAGAAAATAAATGGTGGACTGAAGATTGGTATCTTGCGTGGGAAAAATTAGCAAGAAATAAATAAATTATACAAAAGAAAGTTATAAATCATGAGTAATCACATCGCTCTTTTAACTGGTGCCGGGGGAATGGACGCACGGACACTTACTCACTTATTATTGAGTAAAGGATATAAAGTCATTTTAACTTATCGCCGAAACTCATATTTTGATCAAGAAAAAATACTAAATACTTTTAAAGAGGACTTAATCAAATATCCCAATTCTGAGTTATATTTGGAGGTATGTGATATTTCTTGTCAAAATAGTGTTGATGAGTGTATTAAATCTACATTAAAAAATCATAGTCGAATTGATGAATTATATTTACTGGCGGCTAATTCTCATGTAGGAGAATCCTTCAAGAATAAGGAATTATCGATAAATACTAATGGTCAGAGTGTATATTATTTTTTAGAATGTTTAAGAACCAATAGCATCAAAACCAAAACATATTTCTCCGCAACCAGTGAATTAATAGGCGGTATTGATAATGGGTCTTTCACCGAATGTTCTCTGTGGAATCCTCGGTCTCCATATGCTATAGGTAAAGCATTGGGTGCAAGATGGGTAAATTTCTATAGAGATTGTTTGGATACTCAATTATATTGTTGTTATGGAATTCTGGGGAATCACTCTAATACATATCGTTCAAAGGATTTTGCTATCCGAAAGATAACAAATACTGCCGCGAGAATATCTTTGGGTAAAGAAGATAAATTAAAACTTGGGCATTTACAATGGGCCAGAGATGAACACTGGTCCGATTTTGGATGTGAAATGATGTTTAAAATGCTCCAATTGAATAATCCAGAAAACTTTGTGGTGGGAAATGGGGAAACTCACTGGGGAGAAGAATATGTTGAAAATGCATTCAAATATTTTAATTTAGACTGGAAAAAATATGTAGTATTTGATGATTCACTTAAACGTCCAAATGAAGTAGTAAGATTAATTGCAGATTCTACCAAAGCTCAAAATAAATTGGGATGGCGACCAAATCGTATGCCATTTGTAGATCATATTAAATTAATGTGCAAATATGATTATGAATTGGAAAATGGCAACCCTCCGATTCGTCCAAATGTATTTGATCTATATCCTTAATTCTTTGCTAACTCGTTATAATTGCCAATTTTGAGTTCTTTTCCATTCCACACGGCATAATGCATATTTTGCCACACATCAATACATATATTGTAGGACTTAGAAGGACTGACTGGTAGCATACCAAATTCATTTCCATTAACAAAGTATGGTTTTGATTTTATACTGTCTTGTGATAAACATGACGCTTTATCATATGGAATTACTGAATGACCATATATTTGATTTAATCCTATTAGTGGAATCATTTCTGACTTGTGATCACACCACGTAATTCCTCCTACCTTTTGGTTTCCACCGCGAGCATATCCAGCATTAAAAATCCAAAAGTCTTCATTATTTGCTGCTAAATGCAATCCTCTTTGAATTTCGTGAGTAAGGTATTGTGATAATTCAGAAATGAATTTGGGTAGGTTATCACAATGATTCCTAATACCCTGTGGCACATTATCTCTATGTAATCCAGCATGGGTTAATAGCCAAGTATTATCAAGAAAATGATACCACTTTACCTTATTCCAAACTTCCGATGGAATATTATCATGGATAATAAAATATTTCCATTGTTCATATCCACTACATCGTAATTTATGATAGGGGAATCCATAATGTACACAATGGTTTCCATAGAGCATAATATTGTTTGGATTATTCACAAAATCTACATACCACATACATGCACGTCGTATCATTTCTGCATTATCTCCAAAATCATCGAATATGTCTCCTACACAAATTACCTTATCCGCTTTAACGTGTTTAATGATTTTATCTGCATGATCTACCTTAAGGTGAATGTCAGAAAGAATAAGTGTTGTTTCGGTCATAATTTATTAGTTCGAGGATGTGATTTGCAAGAAGCATCATAATTATTTTCTGGTAATTTTTCCAAGTCATCATCCCACGAACCATGTTTTTTCATTGCTTCTACTACTGGACCTTGAGGCTTTTCTTTTCGCCGAAAGCAACACCATTTTGCGGATCCCCACTTTGGATCTTTTTCCCACATCTTATAAAGGTTTGGCAATTCTTTTAATGGAAGATCTTCAGCATCAGCACATCCCCATGCAAATACGTCACTGCATCCAACATAAATTACAACTGTTGTCCCGATTATTTTATCAGTTTTATATTCTGCATATCGTCGTTCATTACAAAATACAATATCTTCTTTGAGAAGAATGGAAAGAGCTAACTCATATTCACATTCTTCTTCTCCATTTATTGTAAAAAAAACATTCTCGTCCATAACTTTTGTAATTATTGCTTAGATTCAAATTGCCAAACGATCTTTTACTTCTTGTGGAATAAATTCTGGATTTACGTGGCCACAGGCCATACATCCGAAAATTTGCACTGGCAGAAACCCAACCTGTCCATTTGGTGATACAATTGCCGAAACTTTTCGTAGCATAAATGCTTCTTGAAAAGCTTCGCCGCCACATTTTTCACAAACAGTTTGTGTTGTTTGTTTAATATCTATTTTTGTTTGTATTGTTTTTGGTTTTTCCATATATTATAATTTTTACTAAATAATTATTCTATTCTATTTTGATGACAACGTTGAGGATAATGACCTACGGGTTGTAGATTTTGTATTATGTCTGGATTTGTATGTAGAATATCCAATTTCTTTCTCATATGCCGTTTTTACAAGTTCAATCATTCGTAGTGATCCTATAGATCGGTATCTTCGCATAACAGATGCGAGTTCATCTACATATTCTTCCTCTGATTTATTTGCAATCATTGTTTTTATTGTTAATCCATTCCAATCCATCGAAACTTTTATAATTTAATATATATTCTCCATTATCATTTTCCATACTTGTTAAAAATGGAGACCTACAACATCCACATCCACCAATTATAATTTTATACATTTTACTGAGTTTAGTCAATTCTTCAATAAATTCTTTTGCTTGATCTATTTTATGTTCTGGCATATTTTTGAAATTAGGGACTAACGCTAAGGAATCGAAGATTAATCATACCTTTTAGGGGTACAACTGCCCATACTGGGGTTGCATTAATGGATTCCAAAACAGATGGAGTTGAATATGCTGTAATTGTAATAGTCCATGCTCCTGCTGGCAAATTGGTAAGTGTAAATGTTGTATTTGTTATACTTGTAGAAGATACAAATGTAGCATTTGAATTTCCATTGGCAAATACGGTATTTGTACCTGGTACAGCATAGACTTTAATAATATCTGCTATTACATTAGTGCTGCCCTGTATATAAGTATCCCATCCAATATTTACATTTCCTGCTAATGCAGTCATGACTGTAGAAGTTAATGTTGCAATACTAATTAGTTTCTTTATTGTATTTTTCATAGTTTTTTTCATTTTTTGATGTAATATTTTTCTTTGGAAAAACATTGTCATAATTTTCGAACCACTTCTTATAATTATAACCAATAGTTGGCCGATTACCTTTTCCAGCACCTTTAAATTCTTTCTTCATTCATTTCAATCCGTTTTAAGTACAAGACATTTCTTAAAGAACGATTTTCATCAATTTTTTCATTGATAGCATCCATACCAGAATTCATAAAAAATCGTTTCCAGAATCCAAGAGAATTCAATTTGATTTTCAATTCATTCTGTTTATCAACCAGTTTTCCAAACTCCCATTCCATTTCTTTAATGCGATTATCAATCAAACTATATCGTTCATCATATTGCTTACAATATTTGTCATATTGATTAAATTCATATTCTTGAATATTCATATGCCAATATTATACCGATTTTACATCAATTGTCAAGTTCGCCGAATTTATTCGCAATTTGGGATATCCAATTGTTTCTTTGCCATTTCCAATATAGATATTATATTCAATTTGCCTATTGGATTTAATGTATGCACAAAATATCGAGGAACTAGCCGATCTTTATTGATACAGTATTCCGCCATATATTTTGCACAATCATATCCAGATTTTTCTTTAAACGTATGATATGGAATATTATTTGTCTTATAATGTGCCATATAATGTTCATCTGCAAGATCGTGATCATAGGAACAAACCACTGGTAACCCATATTCTTCAATACATTGCACAAATTCTTTATAAGAACGAACAATTACCCAATTATGTGTTGGCAAATCGATCCACGATAATTTGTGTGGAATTCTATTTGGATCATCATCCAAAAATAGAGCATATTGTTTGGGAATGAGTTCATGTTTTAGTTTGTGGTCTTTATATATAATCATATTTTACTTACGAAAACTATTTCATCAAATTCTGGAACTTCGGGACGTTGATATTTAGCTATCATATTATCAATGATTTTTTCAGATACATTACGTCCACTCTCAGAACCACGTTTTAGATTGCGAGCTATGAGAGTAGCCTTATTGCACTCGAAAACTTCGGCGATGACCTTGGCTCCACGGCCACGGGCGATTTTGATGAAATCCTTGCGGGATTTGCGAGACATATTGGTTGCATCGAAGATTACACATTTACCTTCGTCCAAAGCCTTTTTCATTTGGTCTTTGGCCATGCAGAAGGCGGGATATGATACTGTTTGGTCATTGGAATCTCCACTAATTGCTCGGCGATTATCGTCAGGGCAGACACGTACAATACGAGGATCTCCTTCTACAAGAAGATTGGCAAAAGTACTTTTTCCTGACCCCGGTCCTCCTACACAAATCCATACTACTAATTTTTCGTTCATTATAATTATGTTTTATCTTTATAATTTTCATTTATTACTTTTCCACTCCAATATTTATCAAGTACTGAACTCATAAATGGTTCTTGTGGTCTTACCACGATGCCTTCTGCAAATTGACCATTAGGATATTTCTGTTCATTTGCCAATTTGACCAATTCTTCTAAGGTATATCCAAACGATTCTCCTTCAGATATAACAGGAACCATTGGAATATTATAATTTTTTGTGAATTTTACCAATTCATCGTATGATAAATATAATCGTTTGCTAATATCAAAGATATTAAATATATTTATATCAATACCTTTTATTCCAACTGGATTTTTTTGTATTCCTTCTCCATACACCTCTCCTTGGATAGCAATATCCATATTTGGAAATGCATTCTTAAGAACATTCTCAATATCATATTTTCTTGCTATTCTCCAAAATCCATTTCCTTCGCTTTCCATTAAATGAATGCGTCGACTACATACTCCAAATTCGCCGTTTTTAATAAAAAATGTTCCACTGGAACCATCCACTTTAGAACTAATATAGAATGGACGACCAAACATTTCTGGTATAGCATTTGGATAATTGCGAAGGTTATCCTCATCCGTCATAATAAGAAATCCCGGCAATCCACCGATTGCTTTACCAGCAAGTTCGGCAGGAATTGGCTTATCATACTTTGTTACTCCTATGAGATCAGTAACATCATCGCCTTCTCTTGGATATGATCCAGAATACCAATACGGACTCTTATTTTCCGCATTTGCTTCTGGTAAAATAGATAAGGGAAAACAGATGCCGGCACTGGCAATTCCGCGCAATCGAATGGGCTTTATCCTGAAATGTTTATCTCTTAAAAATTCAAACTCGGGCTTATCTGGTAAGATAGAATCTATACAAATATAAACCACAAGGTCATTCACATGAAATTCGCCTTTTTTGACAACTACAGTCCATCCCAAAATAGTTGCCAGTTCCAAAGAATCTGCCCCAGAATGAACTTTTATTTCCTGAATTTTTTGTATTGTTGCTAAATTGCTCATAATTTTTAATATTATACCGATTTCTGGCTAAATGTTAATTTTCAAAATGATTGATTACAGTTGGTTGTCTATTTAGAGGATAACCAATCACGGCTTCCACAAAATTATCACAACTATATCCTTTATTTATATTTTTATATATATTCTCTTTTACATTAAAAATATAGTGCGAATAATATATTGCTCCAAGTTTATCTAAATCTAACTTTCTATCTTTAATATCTGAAATATTATGCCGTCGAAAACGAAGACATTCGTATATCTTATCTTTATAAATAATTCCAGTATGCCACCACTTCCCAATATCACGTTCCAATGGAGGATATGATTTTGGTCGTAAGTTTGATGGTAGATAAAATATTGTTATTTGCTCGGTATTATTCATAATTTTCTATGCCACAGATAATAAATATTGAACTCGAATATTTTACAATTAAAAATAATCAGTATTATTTGGAAGGCGGGAGTATGATCTGCAAGATATTTATCCCAGTTTATAACAAATTGGAAGAATTCAATTCCATCTTCAAATGATCGCAACACATGGAGAGCAGATAACTCCCATCCATAATTGTTATTTATTTTGTTTCCAATCCATAGCATAGTTATATTATATCTGATAGATTGTTGGTTGTCAACTTTTTCTTGGGTAGTGTCATAATATTTGACTTTTTGGTGGAACCTGATATATTATTACAATATGGAAAAAATATTAAATAATCGGCTTACCATTGAAGAATATGGATGTATGCTATCTTTAATTGGTAAGGGGAGATCTGAAGATTATTTTACACATACTTCAGGGGTTGCTATAAGTAAAGATAAACGTGTATTAGGAATATCATATAATGGTCTCGCTTCTGGTATGAGTGTTCCAGAATGGATGAAAGAAGAGAAAAATAGAGCTAAGAAAAGCGACTTCTATCTTCATGCCGAGGATAATCTGTTTGCAATGATTAAAAGGGGTGAATGTGAACTGTTATGCCTTAATATATCTCCTTGTATTTCGTGTTGCCGCCTTATTGTTGCCAATAATGTAAAACGAATTGTTTATCTGAAAGAATATCACCGCTGTAATAAATTTAAAGAGTTTTTCAAATTTTACAATATTAAGTGTGAAGAATTGCCGGCAAATGGAAAACATAAAATACGCAAATATTTAGACAATAAGAAAAATTTTGAAGAGTTGGAATAATAACATTGACATTATTCTTAATTCTGGTAACATCATAGATGATTAACGTAAAGATATAACAAAAATAATAAAATATATGGCTAAAATTGATCTAGAACAGGTGCAGATGACATTACTCGAACAAAAAATAGATCCGACGAAGGTGGCTGCAATCATCAAGGACTTGGAAAAATCCATCGAAGAGGAAAAGGCAGAACGAGATGCCAATAAAGTACCTCTAGCAAAATGGAATTATACCATCATAATTAACGATCCTGATAAGAAACTTGGCAATGAACTCGAAGGATGGATAGTGAAGCACCTTGAAGGACAGGACGATGGTTTAATACTTGGTAAGCTTACTGATGCTGCCAGAAATCAGAATGAAGCATCCAAGAAGAAGAAGTCCCTCATTACTGGTTTTGGAGAATTGTTTTCCGCCATTAAAACGAAGTTCCTGAAGGAAAAGGGAGTTAAAGTTTGCACTAAGACATCAGTTCGTGTTTTGACTGTAAATGGGAAAACCCTGTGAAATGGATCGTTGGATATATTGATAATTATGGAGCAATCCATCACAAAGTTGTAAGTATAACTGACATATTTGATAGTCATAACAAATTGTGGCCCAACGTCCACCATAACAAGTGGCGTTGGGTTCCATCTAATCCACGGCATCTTAATACATATGGCGAACCTCTCCCGGATGAAACGATAGATAAAATATGGTCAATTGTAGATAAATATTTGATCTAATTGGAGTTTTTATTATTTGCGGGCATATTTATAGAATATGAATATACCTGAAATTTATTTAGTTGAGCCGTACAATGCATATGCACCAAAACAAAAGAAAAAGCATTGGCACGAAGTTATTGAGGAACAGGCATTGATGGCCAGAATACTTGCGGAGCAGCAGGCATTACAAGAAGCTCAGAACAGTAAGACTCTTCCACCAACTTCTCCTTCAATTGCTACGCCAACCGTAGGTGGCATTCCTCAAGGTGGAGCAGGTGGACAACCTCCTCCGCAATTTTTCAATCCGGGCGATGATATTGTTGATTTCACGTTTACTCCGACGGGTGGAGCGGCTCCATTAACTATAACATTCACCAACCTCACCACTACACCTCAGTTTGATTCATATAAGTGGATATTTGGTGATGGAGCAACAAGTACTGATGTAAATCCAGTTCATATTTATCAATCAGGTAGTTCTCCGGTTTCATATACATGTTCACTTCAAACTACAAATTCTATTACAGGAGCACCTGGGGTTAGTAGTATTCCGCAATATATTAGTGCGTCTATTCCAACTGTAACGGCGGCATTTACATTTATAACCACTTCGAATATAGCTCCATTCTCTGTATCATTTTCTAATGGTTCGAGTACTACTAGTCAAACGCCATCATTAACTTACAAGTGGACATTTAATTATAATAATGGTGCAGCAATTAAAACTACAACTTCAGTACTTAAATCTCCTCCTGATTTACGAGTTGATACGGGAAGCTTTACTGCTTCATTACAAGCAACTGGTTCATATAATATTGCTTCAAAAGCTACCTCAATGTTTCTTGCCCCGTCTCCAACGTTCGGAGTTACTGATACATTCGTTTCAAGTTCCAACGAAGCTCCAACTCTTGTTATGTTCTCCGCTCCTACCATTACTAATACTGGTCATGGAATTGTAAGTGGAGTATGGCATTCTGGCGAACTAAAAGAAGATTTAACGGAATGGGTTCAAACTCCATATGATTTATATCCAGCTTATTCCAATACTTATAGTACTCGTTCTGTTACAGGTCAAGATCGTAAATTTACAGCATCACTCCAGCTTACCGAATCGTCATATGGACTCACAGCATTGTGGACTGCAAGCTTCTTACTCAATCTTCCAACGGTAACTCCATCATTTACAGTAGCACCTGGGGCAGGAGTTGCTCCACAATTGGAAACATTCTCTAATACGACTACCGTTGTTACTGGTAGTTCTGGCGATCCATTGATATATTTGTGGACATACGGAAGTGCAAGTCTGGTGAATACCACTGTTGGAAGCCCACCGACTTTGACTTATACAGTAGCAGGCAACTATACAGCATCATTACAAGTAACTGAAAGTCTATTTGGTATTGCTGCCAAATATACACAAAGTTGGAAAAATACTTAATGATATCGGATACCAAATTGATAGATACTTTAGTTAAAGTAGGAGTACCATCTGGAAGTATTCTTGCTTTTGATTCGGGATATGAATTACCCGCACCAGATTGGATACTGAATGATTTGGCCAAAGAATTTAATAAGTTTCTATTTGACAGTGGGATTACTTGGGTAGAAGATAAATTTGATTGTAATAAATTTTCTAAATCAGTTAGTACCATAGCGGATTGGAAATGGGCTAAGACTACTTCGGAAGAAGCAGCATTAGCATTTGGGATGTTTGGATATTCATCTGGACTGGATGGCCATATGTTATGTATAGCTGTTCATTGTGATACTGGTGATATTAACAATCTTAGAGTTGCTTTTTATGAGCCACAACCAAGTGTTCCAGAAGGAATGGCGGTATTTAGTACTATATGTTTAACCGAAGTAAAATTATCAGAAGCAGATATCAAATCATGTGTATCTTGTTTGTTTGTATAGCCGTGGTAGGTTGTGTATGCAGTAAGAAAGTAACAATTGATTTATCTCCGGTAAGAATACAACAAACTACTAATCCTTCACCGATTTGGCCGAGTGGAACGAATTAGGAAAAGAAACTGGATGCATCGGAATAAGAAAATCCGCATCTTTTAGCAAACGTTTTATCTATAATTTGATCTCCAACCATTATACATTTTTCTGGCCGAAGTTTATAATTCTCAATAAAATATGCTCCAATAGCTGTACTTGGTTTATGACAATAACATGTTACTGGTGAAATATTATGAGGACAAAATTTATAGAACATTGTTACTCCAAGTTGATGAATTGTTTCTTTGAAACACTCATTTGCTTGTTCCATAGAAATTTGACCTTTGGCTACTCCATATTGATTAGATATACCAAATAAGGCATATCCATTCCGTTGATATTCTTTAAGTTTTTCTGATCTACCAGGAATAATTTTAATCTCTTTCGGATTAGTAGGAAATCTATATTTTCCCATACTAATACGAAGTGTATCATCAAAATCTAAAAATAATGCTTTATTAGTATAATTTAATGGCCATACTCGAATAAATGGTTCTTTGATAACTTGTTCGAATCCTTCTGCTACGGTGGGTATTTGAAATTCTTTTCTATATTTAGATAATACTGATGAAGGGAATATATCAGGATGATTTGTATTCTCCAGCTCCGATGAATTCAGAATATCACCGGTCAATTGAACCATTCTTAAACATGCATTGAGTTGTGAATCTTCAAATGAAGTTTGTAACCATATGCATTGAATTGGTAATTTATGCTTTTTGGCAATTTCTATAAGTTGTTTTCGATTTTGAATAGTAGGATACGAATTATCAATAACAATGTCTCGTTTACCAGATGCAAGATGCTGATCAACTATATTATTCAATTCTTCAATTGAATGTTTTGCCAAATCTATATTAACCCTAACATATCCCTGATCAGTATATTTCTTGGTTAATGTTGTTTTGCCCGATGCAGGTGATCCGGTAATTAATATTATTCTATTCATTTATTTATATTTTTCCATTATTTCGTCGATTACAAATTCTCGCTCTGCATTCCACCATTCAACAAGAGCAGTTCTTATCTCTGGTTTTATTTTTGCTTTTTGCAATCCAGTAACAATAACCTCTGATAAAGCATCAAAGTATTCTGCCGGAAAATTTACTGAAATGTCATGTTCATAATCCATAGTAAATAGTTACTACCTGAGATAATGATGGACAATCATAATTTTCATCAATATCATATCCAAGACAGTTACAAATAATGTCACCAATCTCATCACATGACCATCCAGTACTAACATTATTACGTTTAATAGCAGACTGGACCTGCCGTAATGTAGGATGGAATTTACGAATTTGACAATTATTGAGATATTTTCGAATTCGCTCAGTTGCATCGGAACGACTTAGTTCGTCAACTGATGCGCGAAGTGCTGAGATGGAATTGCAGATTACATTTGCCGGAACTGGAATTGGATTGGTGACATTATTAATTTGCAATGGAGTATAAATATAATATTCTCCAGATTTAGATATTTCACGATTCAAGATAAATTCTGGATTGAAGACGCCAGTTTTCCATAAATCCTTAAAAATGCCATTAACTACTGAATGGCGAATATCATATCGCAAATCATCGCTGTAAAAAGTGGTTACTTCTAATTCAGGAATTTCTAATTCGCCATTAATACATTTATTGCGAATAGCTGTAGTAATGTCAGTAGCACTAAAACTAGACATTCGAACAGACAATTCTTTTACTACTATAATTATAGCGGTTTGGAGAGTTACAGATTGGGGTTGATTATACATATATTTTATATTAGAATGGGATTATGCCATATTTACCAGGTTTGCCACGCGGGATATTGCGGACCTTGCGTTTGATAGGAGTTACATATCGGCTCTTACGGCCAAAAATAGAATTTAACAGTTGTTCTTCGGGCGAAACACTTGTCAATTTATTGAGCAATGCATTTCGGTAGCAATAATAACAGAAATTTTCTTCTGAAAATATTCCATGTCTTCGGCATCGTCGTGGTATAGGAGAATTCTTCATGAAAAATTGAAATGGGACCAGTTTGGATAAACTACTCTAGGTTTTAAATAGCACATAAGAATTTTAAACATTAAATTTTAATTCTTGATTATTAAGATAATGAGATTTTAGTTTTGAATCCTATTAAATAGGGGCATCTTTCTCTTTATCATTATAATAAGTCCTCCTTGTGCAGGATTTAATTGTGATATTGTGATATTGTAATTCCTATTTCAATCAACTCATCAGTCAAGTGACTGATGAAACCATTCTGGCCCATAAATTATTTTATAGTGGTCTGTCCATTGTATAAATCAATGGAATCTTGCAATTCATTGATTTGATCTTGAATTGCCACGACCAAAGCATCACAAATTTCTTGTGTAATACATGAGTTCCAAGTATAGGTCAATTTTTCTTGGTTATAACCAACAGATGTAATCTCTTCTCCTTCACGTTTTGGAAGGGATTGTACAAATGCAATGCGTGATTTTAATTCTGCCATACGTTCGAGTTTAGGATAGATACCAATATTGGCAGTAGTGATTTTACCTTTAATGTATCCCAGTTCATCAGAAATATCGAGTATATTGCTCCAAACCTTATCTCGATCAACTTTGGATGTACTATCATTTCGGCGTGCATTTTCACGCTGAAGAATTTGTTGCTGGCGAACAAGTTCACCAGCCAACCGATTTTTTTGTTTAAGCGCCATTGCCAAAGTTTTTATGTTGTTTTCAGTCATGGTTGTTATATTATCACATCTTGTGTTTTTTGTCAACATATTTTCCAAAAATATTTTTGCCAACCTTTTCCAACATATATATGATATATATGCTCGATGACAATGGATAAATCTCACACAAAAAGAGTTCTTTTTATTTGCAAGCTACGTCCCGCACGTTATGGTGCTTCGTATGGATTGCTTAATTCCTGTCGGTTTCTTTGTAATGCATTGAATTCAATGGGCGTTGATGCCGACCTTGTAGAAGTTATAGATAATAATCATATTGACCGAGTTGTACATAAATATAAGCCAACCCATGTATTTATTGAGGCATTGTGGGTTGTTCCTGAAAAATTTGATATACTTATTCCCTTACATCCAACAGTTCAATGGTATGTAAGATTACACAGCAATATTCCGTTTTTGGCAAATGAAGGTATGGCAATAGAATGGTTGCAACGATATAATATTTTGCAGAAAAGATGTGATCATTTCAAGATTGCGGCTAATTCAGAAGAAATGGTATTTGAACTTAAAAGTGGAATAAATGCCGATGTTGTTTATTCTCCTAATATTTACCAACCACATAAAACAGATGAAATGTCTCATTGGGGTATTCCAAAAGATAAAGATCCCAATATTTTTGATGTGGCTTCGTTTGGAGCAATTCGGCCATTGAAGAATCAATTGATGCAAGCAGTTGCCGCCATAGCATTTGCGGAGAAACTAAACAAACCATTGCGATTTCATATCAATTATTCTCGCATTGAAAATAATGGCGAAAATGTTCATAAAAATTTACAGGCATTATTTAAAAATACAAATAATGAATTGGTGGAACATGACTGGATGCCCCATGAGGATTTTATGAAGCTCATATTATCTATGGATTTAGGACTACAAGTATCATTTACAGAAACATTTAATATTGTGTGTTCTGATTTTGTTCATTTAAATATACCTATTGTAGGTTCACCCGAGATTAAATGGCTAAATCCGCTGTATCAAGCAAATCCAACTGACTTAAAGAGTATTATTCGTCACATGTGGATCGCTTGGAATGGTAAGAAGATTGACCTTCAGTTAGTTAATAAACATAGTTTAGAGAAATATAATCATGCCGCCAAGAAAGAATGGAAACACATTTTAGATATTTGATTACCAGGATTCAGAATGATCAATCGGAATTGTCATGAATTGTTTACTTATAGTAGCCTGTGTTTCGGCCTTATAAATTCGTTCTTTTGCCATATTAAAATATTCTGTGCTCATTTCAACACCAATAAAATTACGTCCTAATCGTACTGCGGATTCTCCAGATGTACCGCTACCCATAAAATTATCCATTATAGTATCTTCTTTGTAAGAAAACATTTTTATTATAGCATTTGGCAACGCAATATTAAATGCGGCAGGATGCTTACTATGTGTTTCTGGCGGTATATCCCATGTATTCTTTATATAAATCATGAATTCTTTACCAGATATAGTAGATGTTCCTTTTGTTGTTTTCTTCCATTGTTCCTTATAAAATACTAATAATGCCTCGTTTGGATCAATCATTACAGGACAAGATGCACTCCGCCAACTTCCCCAACAAGTTTTAGATGACCCCATCTTCGTCCATATAATAGTCCTGTAATATTTATATCCTGCTAATTGACATATTTTTATTAAATCGGCGGCAATAGGATAATTAATCGGATCTACTCCGATATCCTTTTTTAGATGAATTGGTGTAGTAGAAAATGGTACATTAATCACAATTCTCCCAGATATTGGCTGTAAAGAAAAACACTTGGTAATCCATCTTCTAGACCAATCTAAATATTCTTCATATGGCATTGTATCTGAATGACCACCACTGTAATTTATCGAAACATTATAGGGAGGAGAAGTTAGAATTAACTCAATAGGCCCAATTCCATCAAAATTAGCATTTAAAAAATCATCGTTAAATAATTTTATCATTGATTTATTATGGCATAGATTTCTACTAAACACAACTTTTTATATATTTTTTTGGAACAAGAACTTGACAATTTATAGAAAATCTGTATTATACCGTGACAATCAAATAACATGATTCTGCGATAAATTAAAAAATATGAAAAATAAACAAACACGATACGGACTGTTCTATGTAAGTAATGGTAAATGGGTCGGTCCTTATAATGGTACTACATTTACCAAATACAGTATGAATCGAGACCCAGTAAAGCGAGATATCAATACTCTTAAGAATTATGTATTGAAGTCTCGTGTTGATTTGCGGCTGGTTTCGGTATCTGATAAATAGTTAAATTTTATTGAAAGATGTTGACATCCATTGAAATTCTGGTATATTATCCCTAGTTCTAATAAAATAAACAATTGTGGGTTAACGAGTAGGTGGTGTCCACTGCGTTAGCACCTTAAACCATAATTGCCGTGAGACTCTGTCGATATACAATTTGTTTTAATACATTTTCCCTTGAGAATGTTAATAAACAAGGGTTAATTGACATTGG
>SESA01000101.1_pt1 | contig 58088 bp, 62 predicted proteins | sample 3171451 | NCBI WGS metagenome assembly SESA01 (sample SAMN06051862, study PRJNA518727) | freshwater metagenome | biome: subpolar coniferous forest; feature: holomictic lake; material: water; isolation source: holomictic Lake 227, 8 m depth | place: Canada: near Kenora, Ontario | collected...
GGAAATTGCAAGCATGTTCTGAGACAGTCGGCGCTTTGTGCGCTGATTCCCATCCGGGCGCATACACCGGACAGGATGCATACACCGGAAGGCTGGTAGTTCACGCTTTGACCGGCGAGGGATTCGATGCGAGCGAGGATGGATCCGGGCGGGAAACGCCGATTATGCCCATCGCTTTCCACGGGTCGCAGGATCCCGATGTATCTGGGGATGTCACTCACCCTTGCGGAAGAAATAACGGGCTGGAAACGTGTGTGGCGTTTTCCTGCAAAGACCACGGGGCGGATGCGAGCTCAGTCGCCCCTACGCTTAGAGGAATGGGCCACGATGAAAGCCATGCCAACGCCGGTGGCCAGGTGGCCGTTGCATTCCAAACCCGTATCGCTCGAAATGGCCGTGGCCAGCCGGAAGAGATTTGCCCGGCACTGAGCGGAGCGGATGCTGGAGAAACCAGCGACATGCGGCCATGCGTTGTGATCGGCGAAGCGGTTGCATTCAGTGGCCGAAACCGCGGCGATGATGGCCGTGGATACGACCGGGAACCGCAGATCACCGGCGAGGTTGTAGGAACGCTGGATACCGTCAAGCCGTGGAACGTGGCTGGCGCCGTCTCACGCCTCGGGAATCTTTGTGTGCGCCGTCTCACCCCTCGGGAATGCGAGAGACTCCAGGGATTTCCCGACGATTACACCTTAGTTCCCTTCCATGGGAAGCCGGCCTGCGATGGTCCGAGATACAAGGCCATCGGGAACTCATGGGCGGTGCCCTGCGCCCGGTGGATCGGAGAACGCCTTCACTTTGTTGACTCATTATGACATATCAAGAATTCCTCGCATCCAAAGTTCCCCAGGCGGAAGAGAAAGGCTTTGAGCCTCTATCCGAACCGCATCCTTCACTGTTCCCGCACCAGCGCGACGTGTGCCTATGGGCTGCCCGCGGTGGCCGGCGGGCGATCTTCGAATCCTTCGGGCTGGGGAAGACCCGGCAGCACATCCAGGTTGCCAAGTGGATTGTGGAGAAATCCCGCGCCGAGGGAACTTGTAAGAAATACTTAATAGTTGCCCCGCTTGGCGTCCGGCATGTCTTCACCCGCGAGGATGGGCCGGCGATGGGTGCCACGATTATCTATGTCCGCAATGACGAGGAGGTAGCCGCCGCCGAGTCGGACATCCTGATCACGAACTATGAGCGGGTGCGCGATGGGGGAATCACTCTCTCCCCGGATGTTTTTGCCGGGGCCGGGCTGGACGAAGCCTCTGTGCTCAGGTCCTTTGGATCGAAGACCTACCAGACGTTTCTGGACCTGTTCCGGGCGATCCCCTTCCGCTACGTCTTCACGGCGACGCCAAGCCCGAACCGGCACAAGGAGCTGATCCACTACGGCGGGTTTCTGGGCGTCATGGATACCGGAGAAGCCCTCACCCGGTTCTTCAAGCGGGATTCTACGCAGGCGAACAACCTGACCCTCTATCCCCACATGGAAGAGACGTTCTGGCTTTGGCTCTCGTCCTGGGCGGTATTCCTTCAACGCCCGTCCGACCTTGGGTATTCCGATGCCGGGTATGACCTGCCCAAGATGCACGTCCACTGGCACATGGTGAACGTGGATCACACGAAAGCCTGGCAGATGGCGGATTCGTGGGGGCAATCCCAACTCTTTCTCGACCAATCAAGTGGCCTGCGCGAAGTGGCAGAAGCCAAGCGCGAGACGATGGGAACCCGGCTGCAGAAAGCACGCGAGATCATCGGGGAGATGCCGGATCCCTGTCCGACCGATGCGAAGTTTTTGGAACAACTGGCGGCCGTGCGCCAACTCCAGATTGATGAGGGGACATTGAGCACGGCACGGATCCAGCGGGAACTAAAGATCGGATATACCCGGGCAACCGCCCTCATGCGCGAAGTCGTTGGCCGGCGGCATTGGATTCTTTGGCATGACCTCGAAGCCGAGCGCCACCTGATCGAAGACCTGATTCCCGAGGCCAAGACCGTCTATGGCACCCAGGATCTTGACGAGAGGGAAGACTTGATTCTTGGGTTCTCACGCGGGGAATTCCCGATCCTTGCAACCAAGCCGATCATCGCCGGCAGCGGGTGCAATTTCCAAAAGCATTGTTCGGACGCCATTTTCTTGGGCTCCACCTACAAGTTCAACGACTTCATTCAGGCGGTCCACCGGATCTACCGGTTCCAGCAAACCCGCGAGGTCAACATCCACGTCATTTTCTCGGAATCCGAATCCCCGGTTGTCGAAACCCTCAAGGACAAATGGCGACAGCACAATGAGCTGGTCGCCAAGATGACCACCATCCTGCGCACCTACCGTCTCACTCTTAATGATATGAAACTCCACCGCTCTACATCCTGCGATAGAACCGAAGTCTCCGGGGACCGCTTCCGCGCGATCCATAATGATTGCGTCCAAGAAGTCGAAGCCTGGCCGGATAACTCTGTTGATCAGATCGTCACCAGCATCCCCTTCGGGAACCAATACGAATACAGCCCGTCCACGCTCGACTTTGGCCACAACCCGGACAACGGCGCGTTTTTCGAACAGATGGATTTCCTTGTGCCACACCTCCTTCGGGTGCTCCGTCCCGGCCGGTTGGCGTGCATCCATGTAAAGGACCGAATCCGATTCGGGAATGTCACCGGACTTGGGATGCCGACCGTTGACCCGTTCAGCGATGATACCGTGGCCAGCTTCCGAAAGCATGGGTTTGCCTTCATGGGGCGGATCACGATCGACACGGATGTTGTCCGGGAAAACAACCAGACCTACCGCCTCGGATGGTCCGAGAATTCCAAGGATTCCACCAAGATGGGAGTGGGGATGCCGGAATACGTTCTCCTCTTCCGCAAACTCCCCACCGACCTAGCCAACGCCTACGCGGATTGCCCGGTCAACAAGGACAAGAAGGAATACACCCGCGCCAAGTGGCAGATCGATGCCAGTTCATTCTGGAAGTCTTCCGGAAACCGGCTGCCGGATCCCGAGTTTCTCGTGAACATCCCTCACGATGCCATCCTCCGGCTCTGGAGAGAGCACGCGCAGAAGAACGGCTACGACTACAACGAGCATATCGAGATCGGAAAGGAACTCGAAGCCCGCGGGAAGCTCCCCGCCTCCTTCATGCTCTTTCCCCCGGTGTCCAACCATCCCGACATCTGGACTGACATCACCCGGATGCGGGTGCTCAACAGCGAACAGCAAAAGCGCAACCAGGAACAGCATGTCTGCCCGCTCCAGATCGATATCGTGGAGCGCCTCATCACCCGATACAGCAACCCCGGGGAGATCGTTTTTGATCCATTTTCCGGCATCTTCACCGTTCCCTATCTGGCGGTCAAGATGGGCAGGATCGGCTGGGGAACCGAGCTCAACGACGAATACTGGCGCTGCGGTGTCGGCTACTGCGAGCAAGCCGAGGCCGAGCATGGCATTCCCACCCTCTTTGACATTCCTTCTTCCGTTGCCGCGTGAAGATCCCGCCCAACCATTTCCTCGAAAAGATGTCCGAGGCGGACCGCCGGAAGTATTTTCCCGGCGCCGCCGGGCTGACTCCCATGGAGGGGCATCAGATCGCCGTGGCCAAGAGCGAAAAGGAACTCCAGGGCCAGCTTGAAGGTCTCCTGCGGCGAAACCTGATCATCCCCACCCGTCAGCGGATGGACCGTCATTCGAATGTCGCCATCGGGATGCCGGATATCTGGTTCGCCTGCAGGGGCCGCGCCTGCTTTTGGGAGGTGAAGATGCCCGGGGAAACCCCGAACGGCGACCAGATCAAGATGATCGCCGACCTGCAGAAGCCCCCCATGAATTCCCATGTCCGCGTGATCCGCTCCTACCAAGAGGGGCTCGCCGACATCCGCTTTCTCCTTTCACTCCCGGAAGTAACCGCTCCGGATTCACCCAATGGGCCGGAGGTGCCGGCATGAGCGAGGGTTTTATTCGACTGTGCCGGTCCTATTTCCGCCATCCGTTCTGGACGGAGCGGCGGACGTATGACCGCGCGGCAGCCTGGCTCGATCTTGTCGCCATGTGCGCATTCGAGCCGCGTAGAACCATGATTAACGGGGAGCTGGTCGAGATACCCCGCGGGGGAATTGCCGCCTCAGAGCGCTTTCTCTCGGACCGCTGGATGTGGTCCCGGACTAAGGTCCGTGCGTTCCTCGACGTTTTGGAGTCCGAAAACATGATTAAGGACCACCGAAAGAACCACCGTTATTCTGTGTTTCTACTCTGCAACTTCGATAAATTCAACTCTCAAAAAGAACCACCGGAAAAACCGGAAAAAGACCACCGAAAGACCACTGAGGAACCACCGGGGAACCAAATAGAAGAACTGAAAGAAGGGAAGAATGGCGTAGAGCGAACATCGCGCGAGGTTCCGCCGTGGGAATACGTCAAGGCATACGCCATCACCATCGGTCTGTCAGAGTGGAAAGCCCAGGATTGGTTCGACGAGATGGAATCCTGCGGCTGGCTCGACTGGCAATCCCGTCCTGTCCGCAATTGGCAGGCCGGTATCCGCCGGGTGAAGACCAAATGGGAAGCAGACGGCCGGCCCGGGGGCCCATCTGGCGCAAACGGAAAGCCGGCGAAGCCGAAATCCAAATATTCCTTCGAGATCCCGCTTTACGACGACGACGGGCGCATGATCCGGGACGCCCAAGGCCGCAACCTCAACCCGGCAACAGGAGAAATTATACCATGAAAACCACCAACTGCCATAAGTGCAAACTGCCATTCGATTATGAGCCGGCATTCATCGGAGAACGCGAGATATTCCCGCCGACTCTCTGCGGGACATGCGAATCCATCCAAGAGGACGAGGAAAAGAAGCGGATTGCCGAGGAGGCAATCCAGAAAACGCGCTCCCGATGGGAATCCCTGTGTCCCGATGAATACCGTGGAACGGATATCGCCCGGCTCCCGAAACACTACCAGCACGCCATTCACGCCTGGCGATTCGGGCCAAAAGGTGTCGCATTCGTTGGATCTCCGGGCATCGGGAAGACCCGAGCGGCGTTTTGCATCCTATCACACGCGCATTTCATTGGTCGGCGGTGCCATGTGATCCGGGCCACCCGGCTTTCCGCCGCTTCACTGGAGAAGTTTGACACAGATTATCGCACCAAGTGGCGCGCCCGTGACGATATCCACCAGTGCCATGTCGCCGACGTGCTTCTTATCGATGATCTTGGAAAGGGAAAGTTCACCGATCGCGCCGAGGAAGATCTTTACGACATTCTGGAAACCCGAACCTCCAAACGCCGCCCGACTCTCTGGACCGCCAATTCCAAAGGAGACGAACTCTTGAGCAAGTTCAGCGACGACCGCGGCACCGCCATCATCCGCCGACTGGTGGATTTCTCCGACATCCTATGAGTATCACTGCTATTCCTTTTACGGTCCGCAGGTTCGCAGGGCCTGAGTTGAAAACCAAAACACTCGGGAATGGATTGGTCCTTTATGAAACTATCGCCAGTGAGATTGTCCGGGAAACGGACAATACCCCGATTCTGGAACTGCAGGAACGATCCCTCAAGGCGGCATTGGAGAATGTATTAAAACAACAAGGAAAATCATTATGAACAGCTATATTGAATATTGGACAGTGAAAGACAACGAGGACACCGTGTCCGTGCATTGCCGGGCCATCATCGAATCCAGCATCACAGTGAAAAACATGCCGAGGGTTTCAGAGGAACAGTTAAAGCACACTATGAAATGCTATATTGATCGCGGGTTAGAAGCGTTCGACAAGACCACATGAACAGTATCACGCTCGAATACAGCTCCCAGCGCCAGCTTGAACGCAAGGTGAAGGCGATCATGTTGCAATGGGGATATACCGTCACACCGCCCAGACACAAGTTCACCAAGATGATCGACTTTCGAAGAGAGTTAGGGATTCCGGCCACCACGCTTTGCGAGATCCTCAATCATCCCGACTGCCCGGATTTCCCCGGAAACCATGCTATCCGCCGCCAGCGGATAGTCGTCACGCCGGCACTCCGGCAATTTGTAAAAAGCCGAATAAAATCCCCTGACTGCAACGGGCAATCTGCATAGAGCCAAATATGAAACTCCACGAACCCACCGAAGCAGAAAAGAAATCAGCGCTTGACTCGTTCTTTAAGACAGTCAGGGCGTCACAAAAATCCGCATCCGAGGCCGAGAATTCGTTGAAAAGCCACAGCGATACCCTTATCCGTGCCATCCGCGCAGGATCAGGCCAGAGTGAGAAGGTTTCCCGCATCATCCGCAGCGTCTGGAACGGGAACCACAAAACTGGGCTTTGCGATGACCTGTGCGGGCTCGACTACAACATTTGCGAGGCTGTCGTTGCCCTCATTTCGGCCCGTGTCTTCATGGGCGGGGAAGCCGATGGACTCATCCGACACATCCTTTGCAAGTCCGGCGAAATGGAACGCCTCCTCAGAGAATGTTAAATGGCCTGTTAAATTTATGACCAAGTATTACGAAACACTCGACAAAGTTAATAACCTCACACGGATGCACAACGACAAGCCGCGCGTTGTGAAAACCCCTCAGGATTCATCAACGCCGCGCGAACGGCTGCTTCCAGACACCGAAGATCACAAACGCCGACTTCAGCGCACTGGAATTACCCTTTACGGCGCCAAGATCCTCGCGAAAGTTGGATTCGACCTGCAGAAGATATGAACAAGGAACTGCTTAACATTCTCCAGCATTCTCTTGGGTGCGACCAATATGGACAGACGTCTTATCGTGGCCAAGACGAGGGAGACGGGTGTTTCCAATACTACAGAAATCGATTTGTCACCAACCACAATAGCCCGGATGGAAAGCGGTGCCTGGAACTGGTCGCCATGGGATTCATGGAAGACCAAGGCCCTGTAAGATTCGCGGGCGGAATGCACTGCTTCACCGTCACGCTGTCCGGGCGGGATGCCATGATCATCCAGAGCCCGAAGCCGCCAAAGGTTTCCAAGGCCCGCCGACGATATCTGGAGTTTCTTAATATGCACGAGTGCTGTCCAGATCTCACGTTCCGAGAATGGCTCACTCTTCCACACTTCGCAGAATCGAGGGCAAGAGCATAATTTATGATAACACAAAACACCGCCGCCGCAATCTGGAACGCATACAGGGAAATCGAAGCATCCGAAAAGCTACTTTCCGATATGCTGGAAGAACGATCCAAGCCTTTCCATGACGATAATAAGTTTGCCCCAACGCTCCGGGATGCGTTCGGAAAAAAACGCCATATCCAAATGGGAATCCCCTGCGGGAAAGACTCCCATCGAATCTATGACGTGAACCCCGAGCTTGCGGAATCCGTGATCCGCGCCCACATCGCAAAAAAGAAGCTGGATCTTGTTGAGGCGAACGAACGCGCGCGCATGGAAATTGATATGCCCAACGAAAAGAGCAGCTATCCGAAGGATTAGCTGCCTCGCCTTGTTGGCCTGATTTTCTTTGTGATGAACGCCGCGAAAATAACCTTCTGCCAGTCTGGTGGCCCACTCCTGCGAATCCAGGAATGCGCGGTCGTCACGGGACAGCCGAGGATGGCAGCGAGGCGAGTCGGGCCAAGGGCAAGGCAATCGTTCCAAGTCATGCCGGAAGAATACACCGAAAATAAAAATGCGCAATGCGTAAAATAATTCTTGCAATCTGATACGCATTGCGTATAACTCAAACTATGAACAACAAACTACAGCAGGACATCCAAGACTACATCTCAGCCCGCAATGTCTGCGAGGCTCTCTATGCGACAATCGGCAGCGACCGCGCAAGGGCCGAACAAATGCGCCCGAATCGCTGGGCAGCAAACACATCCAAGCGTGAAGCGGCGGAAAACCTCGTCATGTCGGTAATCGGAAATCACAAACCCGCGCTGCGCTCTGCCGGACTGCTGGAAATGTATGAGGACTTCGCGGCTGGAAAAGGATCGCTCTCCGTGCTGTTCGCGGTGGCTGACCAGACCGCTATCTCACTCAAAATATGAACACAACAATGGAAAAAGGCGGAACGCCGGATTACGAATGCGATTGCTGCCAGTGGAAAGGAAAGCGCATCGCGCTTTGGAAAAAGGCAGAGCATCCCGAAAGGCTGTATTGCCCGGAATGCAAGATGGACTTCTTTCCGACGTGCCGGAAATGCGGCGGCGACTGCAAATGGGGGAAGGCGATCCCAACTGCAATCCAGACTTCCGAGGAAGGAACAATGTCCGAAGCGGCATGGGCTGGACACGCTCCGCTCGAATCGTGCTGGAAGTGCGAGCAGTGTGGCCACTCGTTTATTCTGGCCAACAAACCTCGTCAGGAATCGCCACTCGTAAGCGGCAGCAACAATCAACCCAAAACTCAATAACTATGGAAAACACTACATCACAAAGCCGAGCTAGTGGCGATTTGCTGCACGAGACTGTTCGGCCTCTTGAGCGGCTACACCTCTCGCAAACCAATCGCCCCGTGGATGTAATCAACTACTGGCGCACATCCAACGGAATGCTCTTAGACGCCCCCTATCAGCGCGGCGACGTGTGGGGAAACATCCGCCGCCGCAACCTGATCCGCTCGATCATGCTCGGAATACCAATACCCTCGATCATAATCAATGACCGAGCATCGGCTGGATGGGACGATCTTATTACATGCGCGGTGATAGACGGGAAGCAAAGAATTACAGCAATTATGCTGTTTCTAACGGATGAACTCGACGTGCCGGGGGCTTGGTTCGGGATAGACTCCGAAAACGTGTTATTCTCGGAGATCCCGATAGTTGGGCAGCGGCGATTCCGAAACCAGCCAATCCCATTCACCGAGGGGCAACTTCGCAGCTTGGAAGAAGAACGCGAGGTATTTGAGCTTGTGAACTACGGTGGAGTCCCGCAAGGGGAGTCTGATATTTTGTCGAACGAAAAGAGCAGCTATCCGAAGGATTAGCTGCCTCGTCTTGTTGGGGATATTTTAACCGATGAACTACTACAACGAACACGACCCAAAAGCGGCGGCATGGCTGCGCGAGCTAATCGCTTGCGGCCACATCCCGGCCGGCGTCGTGGATGAACGTGACATACAGCAGGTAAAATACGATGAACTCACAAACTACACTCAATGCCACTTCTTCGCAGGGATTGGAGGATGGCCCCTCGCTCTTCGATTGGCAGGATGGCCCGACACTCTTCCCGTGTGGACCGGATCTTGCCCATGCCAGCCGTTCAGTGCGGCCGGTCAGCGAAAAGGAGAGTCCGACGAACGCCACCTCTGGCCGGACTTCCGCAGACTCATCGAGGCCGGAAAGCCTACAGTCGCGTTTGGAGAGCAGGTTGCGAGCAAGGCTGGACGTGAATGGCTCGCTGGAATACGAACTGACCTGGAAGCGCTGGCCTATGAAGTCGGGGCTGCCGATCTGTGCGCTGCGGGCGTCAACGCGCCGCACATCCGCCAGCGCATCTATTGGGTGGCCGACGCCACAAGCACGCGACCACTTCCCAGCGCACCCGCCGGAATACATCGCGGAGAAGAAGGCGCAGGGGCACGGAATGGCGAACCTAAACGACACGGTGCAACTGGCAGCATGGCCGACGCCAATGGCGGGAACTCCAGCGCAGAAGGGCTACAATGCGGCGGGGAATACGGACTACAGCAGGCGAGTGGTGGATCTGGCGGGATGGCCAACCCCCACCTCGTCAATGATGACCGAGCAGGATGTGGCGCAGGCGATGACGGCCGGAAACAGCGAAGCGAGGAAGCCATACGCCGAGTCGGTGATCGTAGTCGGATGGCCGACAACCAGGGCGAACGACGGAACCGGAGCACAGGAATGCAAGGGCAGAACTGGCGGCCCATCGCTGAAACAAGTGGCCGCCCTTGGAATCAATACGAACTCCTCCAATGCACAGACGGAAAAGCGAGGCGCATTGAACCCGGCACATTCCCGCTGGCTCATGGGATTCCCGGCAGAGTGGGACTCCTGCGGGGCTACGGCAATGCAATCGTGCCGCAAAACGCGGCGGAGTTCGTGATGGCGTGGCGCGACGTATTTTTCCCCAACAGTGATTCTGCCACCAAGAAATTATAACCATCAGCATATCCAATGAACGAATCATCAGCCATTCAGAGACTTGTGGAAATCATCCGCCGTAAACACCTATCGCTTTCAACGGAGCAGACTTATTGCGGATGGGTCCGGCGGTTCATCGGATTCCTTCGCACCGACCACCACGGAAAGACCTCCGAAGAACGCTTTGAAAGATTCCTTACACACCTTGCCAGAGAAGGAGTCAGCGCCAGCACGCAGAATCAGGCGTTTAATGCAGTCCGGTTCTTCTATGAGAACGTCCTTGGTCAAAAGCTCTCCGACATTTCCGCACTCCGGGCGAAGCGTGGCAAGCGGGAACGCCATGCGCCATCGCGGGAACAGGTCAAGGCGATCTTGGATAATGCCAAGGATGTCCACGGCTACCCGACACGGTTGATTGTCCGAATGCTCTACGCCTGCGGGCTCCGGGTATCCGAGCCGCTGAATATCAGGATCAAAGACATCGATCTTGATAACTCCCGCCTGATGATCCGCGAGGCGAAGCGAAACAAAGACCGGATGATTTCGCTGCCGTGTTCGCTGATTCCAGAGATTCAGGAACAGATCAAGATCGCCCGGAGGTTCTACGACCTCGACCATGAGCGGAATATCCCGGTCCCGCTTCCCGGTTTGCTCGCCAAGAAATACAAATCCGCTCCCCACGCATGGCAATGGTATTGGCTCTTTCCATCCGCCAAGACATGCGAACATCCACGCACCGGGGAAACCGTCCGCTGGAGAGTCCACGAAGCGAACGTGCAAAAGTGCGTGCGGGATTCTGCCAAACTGGCCGGCCTGGATGGGGCAATTACCCCGCATAATCTCCGCCATGCCTACGCCACCCACCTGATTGACCGTGGGGTGAATATCAAATCACTTGCCGAGGCCATGGGGCATGAAAGCATTATGACCACTTCCGGATACTGCCACGCATCCGCCTTATCCGTCCCGAGCCCGATTGAAACGATATGAGCACACCAAAACCCATCATGGAGCTGGATGATCAGCTCCGGGAAACCTACATTGCGCCGATCAACTCGGAGACTGGAGATATCGACAATGAAAAGCTGTGGGAACTTATCAGCCTCGCAACCGATGCGCGATATGAATCCGACGATCAGCAGCGCCAGATCGCCATTGATGCCCTGGAACTCGCCAAGAAGGATGTCGTATTTGAGGAACGGCCATACTTCGAGCAATCCACCTTCATGCTTGGGGCGGCCTACAAGGATGTTGTCATTCCTCCCATGATTGCTTGCCACCCGAACACCTGGGCGAATATGAAAGATGAGGACAAGGCGAAGTTTGATTGCAGAAAACGGGAGGAATACCGATTCACCTAAAGATGTGCCGAGAGGAGCGGGTTCGAGTCCCGCACAGTTTGTCCGTTCTGTGAGTGTGATGGTAGCAGGTGGAAATACGCTCGGCGGGGACTACCCCTCCACCAGAAAAACGGACATCTTTTTTCTTTCCGCTTTCCGGTTTCCCATTTCCGATTTTATCGAAACTTTCCCCTGACCGTTCTGGGCCGCTTGCGTAGCGTCCCACATGGAAACATTCTTCTTATTCAAAGACGGTCTCGGGCGGATCTACAAGGTCGCATGGGACGGCAAGAAGTCCGGGCTTTATCCCCGCCGGCCCTCTGGACATTGGTTCTATCTCCGGGACGTTAAAGATGAGGAGATCGAGACGTTCATGGAGCATGAGATTCCCGCGGCGGACTATGACCGTTACGATAGCATCGTGGAGCCCATCGGGCGGTTGTTTTTCATGGTGAAGAGCGCCACCCGTCCGGACGTCGCCCATATCGTGGATTTAGAGGCGAACGCCTATGGGGAGAAGACCGCTTGTTCCTGCGAGCAAAACCGATTTCGCAAGCTAGAATGCCGGCACATCGCCGCGGTGAGGGAGTTTATCGGGCAGGACACCAGTTCGCTAGAAGCCCAGCTTTCCCGCGGGATTGCCACACCGCCCCGTCAGGTCGCTCTGGCCGCTTAATCCTCTATTCCGGCGAGTGCGTTTTGATACTGCTCCCGTGGGACCGGCTTCACGTTGAATCCGATCTGGCGCACCAGCGCCTTCCATGCGGGGATCTTGTAGATCATGTCAGGGTTCACCCAGGCTGCCCGCAGCTTGCCTTTTTTGTCGAGGTATTCCCGGTATCCCTTATCTCCCAGCCCCATGGCCTCGAGACGTTCCCGGGCGTCAATCGCCCGGACGCTTCCCGGGCTCCCGACTGTAATCTTTCCGGACGGTGGCAGTAGGGTTGTGGCCCCCGGGATTTTGGACAACAGACCTTCCACGGCGCCGGGCTCATAGCCGAGTGATGCGGAAGGATCCTGTCTGCGGTTGATCGGGTCGATTAGTTGAGCGATGTCTTTTGTCACCCGAGGGAGAATCACCCTGCCGGTGGCCATGTCGAAAGCCGTCTGGGAAATCATGAACGGGGCGGTCTGGTTCTTGGTGTATTCGTCCCGGTATCCAAGGAACGTGGCCCCGAGTCGGGCCCCGCTTCCGATGCTCATAAAGTCTTCGATCATGTTCCATGCCCCGGAAACCGACTGCTTGGCGCCGCCCTCGCTCGGATGCGTGACATAGCGCAGAGCCGCTCCCAAGGCCAGCGCCTGCGTGGCGTATGGCATCGTTCGCACGCGCACCCACAGGTCGTTGTTCTCGGCCTCCGCGCCAAACATCTTGGTGGCCGTCCCAAGCGCCATCCCGATCAGCGAGGAATTCGCTAGGCGGACACGGGATTCTGTGCGCAGCTTCGGATCCATCTCCTCTCCGGTATCGGTCAGGTCGCGCCCGAGGATCTCGTCATCATCCTTTTTCCAAGGTTTCGCCATCAGGAAGTAGGCGCTCATCAGCATGGCGAGAGAAATCAGGTTCGCGCCGGCCTCGCGCTTCTCGCGCCCGGTGAATTCCTTGGAAAAGAGCGTCCGCCCCGAATCCACGGAAAGCCGCTTCATTTGGCGGAGGTAGTTATAAGGATATTTCCAAAAGGGGATTGCCAGCGCCCGGACGAAATTCACCCAGGGCGTGACGTCGTGCCCGCCGACTTCGATCTGGCGGCCGTTGTCCAACCACCACGGGACATTCGCGTAATCGTGCAGATAGAGCTTCGCAGCCAGTTCCGCTTCCCGGCGGGCATCAACAGGCGCGTCCTCAACCCATCTGTGCATCCAGGCCTTGCGCTCCGGGCCAGTGATATTCGCTTCATCCGCGGCGATGGATGCCCGGGCGAGCATCGAAGCCAGCGCCATCTTCTGCTTGGAATGGGTGTCCATGTCGCCATAACCGACCGCTTTCAGCAGGGCCCCTCCCACGTTCAGTTGCTTGAGCATGTCGGCAACGCTCATGTCCTGATTCTCCCCAAGGATCTGCCGCATGACATTTTGATCCTCGAATGTCTCCGGAGGAACCAGCCGGTTCATCCGCTCCCGGATCTCGGGATGGTAGAAATTCGTGAAGAACCCCTGGACATGGAATCCGGCCTCCCGGATCGCCCGTGTGGCTTCTTCCTTGTCTCCGGCTGCTGCGGACAGGCCGGCGTATGCCGTCCGCTGCGCGACCCGCATGGCGTGGAATATGTAGTTCGAAATCTTGTTGATCGCGATCGTCTGGAAGTCTGCCAGCACGCCCGCCACGCTTCCCCGGATCCAAGTCATCGCCCCATCGAGCACGGCGTTGTCGAGTTTGAGCCGGACAAACCCGCGGTTCAGTTCCGCCAATACCTCGTTGTGGATCATCTGGTTCGGGTCAAACAGGGCCGGATCTCCGAAAAGGAATTCGAGCGTCTGCAGGTCGCGCTTGGTAAGCTGGTCGGTTGCCGCCGCCATGATCTCCGGCATGTTCGCCTGGTTCAACTTCGATGCTTCCCGCATCGCCCGCACCAGCGGATTGAGCGTGTCACGGTCGAGCCGGACGTAATCGGTCGGCAACCCATCCGCCGGCACCGGCTTCATTGTTGCCCGCAAAAGCATCTCCGCCATGTCCCGCCGTGTGGTTTCCATGTGCGCTTGGGCGGCCCGAACGTTGAACCCTTGGAAAAGATCCCGAACCTGCCCGGTAATCCGGGCCTGTCCGCTCTTGTAATCGCGCCCGGGTGACTTCCAATTCAGTTTCAGAACCTTGGCAGCCATCCCGGCAATCGACTTCGTTCTGGTGACATCCGGCGTGTATCCCGGCAGCTTTTGCACCAATCCGGCCGGCGTGTCCCCGTAGAACCCGAACAGCGAATGCCGGTTGAATGTCGGGAGTTTTATCCCTTGGGGAGAAACAACCCGCTCGCTTTCCATCCCCGGCTCAATGAAATCGTCCAACAGGAATGCCGATTCGGGGAAACGGTCATGGAAATCCTCGTGGATCGCATCCTGCGCCGCCGCAGGAAGAAACCTCTCCAACTGGTAAAATCCCTCTTGTGGCTTCTTGGGGTCCGGGATCACGAATTCCCCGATCCTCCACCTGTCGGAAGTCGCGTGGTCAACCCACTCGTCTCCCGGTGCCCGGCCCATCGCTTCGACCTGCTTTCCGGAGAGCTCCCCATGTCGCTGCCAGAAATCTTGAAAAACCAGATCGCCAGCCCCATCGCGCGAGGTGGGATTGAGTGCCGCCGCATAGGGGAGGATCTCCGCCTTGAAGCGTTTCAGCCGGTCGAGGTTCTCGCGGTTGCGCCAGAACGACGGATACCCGAATGCCGCCTTCACCTTGTCATCAAGGGAAGTGGTAAAGAGCCTCATGGCCGCAGCGAAATGCGCGTTGTCGCGCTGTGCATCCAGCAGCACTTGCCCGCTCCCCTGCGCGAAGTAGTTCAGCTTGTCGAACCGTCCCCGGAGGTGCCGGTTGTATTGGTCCCGCAAGGTGGTTTTCTTGTCGCTGGAAAGCTCTTCGGGAGGAGTGTTCTCGATCTGGTCCGCGATCCCGTGGACGTCTCGGAGCACCTCGCCTGTCATGGTATGCAGTTCCTCCGGCCGGAGCGTCCGGTTTGGCTCCCGCGAATGGTCGGCCTCGAAATGCGATGGAAAGATGTCCTTATTAAGCTTCCCGATGAAATCTTCCTGGTTCGGGTTGAATCTCGGTTGGACCCGGAGCGGAATCCCGTCGATCCCCTTGGCTTTGAGCCGGGTTCTCAGAATCCCCATGGCCGCTTTCTCCATGTTGGAGATGGTCTGTTTCGTGACTCCCCGGGATTTCCCGATCTCCTCCTGTGTCTGGCCGGCCATCCGGGCGGTCATCACGGCCCGCAGGTCCGCCGGAAGCCTGGCAAGGACCTCCTGGACAGCGGAAACCGCCTCTCTGCGCTGGGCCGACATGGCCGGCGACTCATCCTGTCCGGCTGTGACATCCTCAAGAGTCTGACCGCTGTCCCCGAGCTCCGCATCCAGGCTCGTGGCGTGGAGTTTGTCCCGGTCCCGGTAAAGTCCGTTGAGGTGGTTGCGGATGATCGTCCCCGCCAGCGTCGAAAACTTGCCCTTGGCCGGATCAAATACCCGCACTGCTCGAGTCAAAGCGATAAGCGCCTCCTGGCGCATGTCCGCCAGATCCCCGAGGTTCCCGTAATCTCCCGCGATCTTGTAAGCCAGTCCGATGTTTCCATGGAACAGCGCGTTCTCATCCTTCGTCGCCCCACGCATCCCGTCCGCCACCGTCAGCGGGAGCTGGTAGGTGTCCGCCTGCGTGACATCCAATCCGAATCCGAACCAGTTTTGCTGGGATGCGTTGTTCTGATCCACTTTCGGCTGAGCATAGAGCGCAGTTCCCTTTTCCGTCTCCTTGGTTTCCAGGGTAGAAAACAGATTGTCGAGCGCCTTGTTGATCTCAACCCGCTCTGCGCCCTCCGGGAATGGCCGGAGATTCCACATGCGGTATTCCGGAAGGCTGTTATCGCTTCCGTAGGAAAGGAAATCCGATTTCCCGCCCTGCTCGGAAATCTTGTCTTCTACATAGGCCGAGAACGCGCGGGCAGCCATCTCGTGCGGGGTGGTCCAATAATCGGTCGCGCTGCCCTGGTCGATCCGCTTGGCGTTCATCGCGAACTCTGTCGGAACCATCTTGGTTTTCTCTTCCGACTTGGCCGCGCTTTCCAGCATGGCGATGCGCTGGGAGTAGTTTTTCAGATACCCACGGATATGATCCACCCGCCCGGTCTGTTCGCTGTTGAACCCGGAGCGCCCGCGCACGGCCTTGTAGATCGCGCCGATGGCATCCAGCGTGTCGTTGCTCCACCGGCCGGACATCGCCCCACGCTTCCTTGCCGGCGTGTCTCCGGTATTGTTGTAACGGTATTCCGTTTCGAGGTCTTTGCCTTCGATGAGATTGTTTGTCAGCCGGTCGAACTCTGCAATCTGTTCTTCGGTGGCGGGTTTGTTGTTCCGCTTGTAATATGTGGGATCGAGGCTCCGGGTGAGATCGTCACGCAAGGATTTGATTTCCCCGGTGAGGTTGTCGCGCGTGGCCTTGACGAACTTCTCGGCTTTCTGGCTGTCCTCGACGTATTGGACCGCCTTGTTGAATATCGTCTGGATGACCTGTTTGTAGGCCGCCCGCACCGCTTCCCGCACTTTCGAGGTGAATCCGAACCCGTGGCTGGCAAGATCCCTGCTGGTTCCTTTCGACGGAAACACCATGTCCCCGCCCGTGTTCGCCACCATTTGCGCCGCCGCTTTTCCGTCCAGCCTGGCAAGGTAGTGGTCAAAACCGTGGAACCACTCGTGCGCCAGACTCCCGGCGCCGCTCATCTTCGTGAGGTTGATCACCGCATAATCCCGCTCGTAATGCGCCTTGGCCCCCTGCAGACCCTGGCCGCGGGCACCGAACGCCAGCGCCAGCTCGCCGTTGAGGCTGATCGCTTTGGCCGGAATCCCGAGCACATCCGCCAGGTCAAGCAGCCCGTCAAACGCATGGTTGAGCACTTCTTGCCGCTCCTTCCCGTCCCCCTCCTGCCGCATCCAGTTCCCAAATTCCACCCCGCGGAACCCGAAGGTATTCTGGAACATCTCCGAAGTGGCCAGCCCCTCCCGTCGAGGCTTCCCTTCCCGGACCGCCTTTTCCGGCTTCGCAAAGAGTTCTTCCCTCCACACCGTCTTGGTATCGAGAATCTCGGCCGCGTGCTCGGCCATGTAGCGCATGGCGTCTTCCCGGGTCTTGAACTCGGTCGGCACCACCTGCACCCGCTTCGTGTCGCTGACCTTTTTCCAAATCGTGTATTTGTATTCCCCTTCCGGTTGCCTGGAGTTGAACGGGGCATTGCGGATACTGTCGATCTCGGCTTGCGCCGCCCGCGCCAGTTCAGCCTTTTCCGGAGTCAGGATACTTCCCAGCTTCGCAGCACGGTCGTAGTCCGCCTGTGTGATCGTCCCGAGCTCCAGGGCTTTCTTGATCCTGTCCGATGTCGAGAGGCTGTAGATAAGCTTTCCACCTTCGCTTTCCCGGATCTCCGCAATCCTCTTCATGTCCGATTCGACTTGGGCTCCCGGATCGACTTTCGGCGCCACCTCCGGACCGATCTTTTCCATCCGAACGTCATGGTTGCGGGCCACGGCAATCAACGGGATCGCCACTTCCGCTTCCTCCTTCGTGGCATACGTCCTGTCCCCGATCTGCCGAGCATTGCCCATCCAATCCGTGTTCTTGAGGTCGCTGATGCTCCACCGGGATTCTTCGCCGGCATCCGTGCTCTTGATGATCTGGGAAATCTGGTATCGCCGCGCCCATGCCGGACGCTCGTCGGATGCTTTCTGCCCGGTCTGGCCGGTCTTGATCGAGGTATCTTTCCGGGCCCCTCCGATCTTTTCCCCGAAATCGGTGATGGTTCCAGTAGGTGATGGCCGGTCAGTTGTTAAGGATTCCTTTACAGTTGCTCTCGGCGCCTCGGTGTTGCGCGATCCAAAATCAAACCCCGGCTGGGCCTTTCCCGTCACCTCATCGAAGCCAAAGGCTGTCTGGTTCGCATCCACCCGCGGCTGGACTTGAAGTGGAACAGGAATTTTGGAGCGATCTTTGGCTGAAAACTCCAGATCGTTCGCGGTGATTGTCTTGCCTTCGAATCGGGCATCTCCGGAGTATTTCACCCCCTCGCCTTTCTTGAGATAGGCGATGGTCATGTGCGGGCGATAGTCCGGGAAATCGCTTTTCACCGGATACGCGGAATTCAGCGCACGGTTCAGTATCCGGATCCCGCCGCCTTTGATGTCCACCTTGAGCACGTCATATGGCTTGTCGGCATTTTCAAAGAGCGAGGTTTTCCCGAGTTCAAGCGTAACCGGCCCGATTTTCTTCCCAACAGCCTCCACTTGGGCCGGAGTGGCTTCGATCCCGTAGAGAACCGTCACATGGGGCTCTGTTTCCCGCCCATATCCATCCGATCCGTAACTGTCTAATCCTTCCTCCCCATGATAAATCTCGTTTTCTGGGATGGACTCACCGAACGCGCGAACCTCATCCGCCACCGGTCCGGAAATGTTGATCTGGGTCGAGTTCTTGTCGTGTGGCTTCTTTCCCTCTTGGAATGCTTTGACCGTTTCTTTTGACGGTTCCCCGTTCTTGTCCAACAAGACAGATACCGAGTCTGGATTGACCGATCGGTTGACAACATCGGCCTCGGTGAGTATAGTCTTATTGCCCGCCTTACTTCCCTCCCTCGGCAATTGCAGCCGAGCTGACCGGAAGTAAGAGCGGGCTTTCTGCTGGTTGGAATATAGGAGCAGTCCCGATTTTATCCAGGTAGTAACCTGTGACACAGGGCGTTCGTGCAGGCTGACAATCACGTTTCCCGTCCCGCGGGCAACGCTGCTATCCAAGTGGATCGCGGCGAGAACATTTATCCCACCACTGCGTATTTCAGTCAGAACTGTAATGGCTTTTAGTTCACTGGCAGATTCAAAAACAAATATCGGATCCCTCAGAGCATTTGGAATTTGCTCTACCATTTCACGGGTAAGAGTATGTTTCTCTCCTGTCACTTTTCTGATGACAGATGGCGGCATCACAAGTCGATTCGCCGAGACTCCAACAGCCCTCAACACTTCCGGAACACTTCCAACCGTAAGAACATCCCGCTGATGCGGATTTTTAAAGTAATCATCGACACGGGTTTTCCATGCGGCATCTTCCGCGATACTCACCCAATCCCCGAATTGCGCCTTGAACTCCGGAGAATGCGCCACAACAAACTCTTCTTCGGTCAATGAACTCGGCTGCCCGTTCGGAGCGAGGTTCGCCCGTGGCTGAACACGTATCGCCTCGCCACGGCCCTGGTCCCGCCCGTCGATGGGATCGGCGATGATCCTTTCCCCGCCCAGCATCCGCTCCAGAGCGGACAGAAGATCGTCTTCGGTTTTGAACTTGAATCCCCGGCTTTCAAGGTTGTTGCGCACCACGTCGAGCGGATGCCCTTCGTTAACCTTGAACACCCCGGCTGCCCGACCCTTCCCTTTCCCGACGGGATCTCCCTGGTCGTGCATCTGTCGGAGCTGGAAACCGTGCTCTCCGCCGATATTGATCCCCCCCATGTCGAGGATCGCCTCTCGCAGTTCCCAGCGGTTATCTTCGGCGGCCTTCTGGTTTTCGGAATAATCTTTGGCCATCGCGCGTTGCGCCAGTTCGCCGCGCACGCGGTCCGCGTCCTTCGACCGACCCGCCCCATCGAAATACCTGGCCAACCGTTCCAGGGCGGAATCCGTCATCGGTCGGTCCCCAACTTCGTTGGCGTCACTCCGGCCGGAGATGAATTCCAAGAGGGCTGTCCCGGTAAATTCCGTGGCTTTGAGCGTCTTTCCGCGCAGGTCTTTCTTTTCCAGCGGCGGGGAATAGAATCCCCAATCCCCCGGCATGTCTTCCTCCCCGTGGAACCACCGCAATTCTTGCTCGGCCCGGGCGATCAGCGAATCCAACTTCGACCCGGCAAAGGCTCCTTCACGCACGGATGCCGCAAACTTCTTGAGCGCCGCAACTCCCTTCGTGATATAATCGATGATCTTGGCGAGGATGCCCTGTTGCGTGGCTTCTGTGATGCTGCCCTCGTCCCGAAGCTGGGAAATCTGCCTGGCAAGCTCATGGATGAATCCCATGTAGGTCGGCGCGTGACCGGGCTCAAATTCCCTGTCCAGCGCCCTCTTCACGTCCGCCCCGCTCTTGGCCTCAACAAAGCCGGCGAACGGCCAAAAATAGCTGTTGTAGCTACCCACCAGCGCATTGGCTACCGCCTTTTGCTCGCCGGGTGTCAGCGCCATTGTCCGCTGAACTAGATCATCGAAGAGTTCTTTTGCCCGAGCGTGAAGAAATTCGTTGAATGTCTGTCCGGTTCCCTGTTTTCCGCCGGCGGAAATCCACGCATCCCGCTCGGCCAGCATCGTTCCGAGGTGCTTGATCTCTTCGGACACCGCCGCATTGCGGCGCCGGATTGGCCCATTCATATCCTCCGGGTTAAGATGGAATACGATCGTCCCGTCGTCGTTTGGCCTGACGGATGTCGGCCTGCTGGTGTCTTCTTGGTATCCGATCCCCGCCCGTTGAAGCTTTCCCTTCAACTCTTCCATGTCCGGAGGGTGGTTGTCCCACGTCGCCGCCAGTGCCTCGAATGTTAATGCACTTTCATTCCCGCCAGTTCCTCCGGCGTGAATTCCCCCATCTCCCCCAGATCCTCCTGCTGCGCTTTCCTCAACATTTGGCGAAAACTCAGCTTTTTGAGAAGTTTGACCTGCTGTTCCATTGTCGGCTGGGGACGGACCGGCCACGCTGGTTTCGAGTCCGCCTGCTCCGCCAGGATTTCCGCCCGTTCCTCCGGGCTCTTGGCCTCCCACATTTGGTGCAGTTTCTCCACCATAGGGTCCAGCGTCCGAAACGCCCTGTCCTCCACTTCCCACGGCGTCAGCGGGGCTTGCTTGGCTTCCTGCCTGTTGTTGTTGGTTTCCATTTGCTGGACTGTATGCGCCCCCGGCGTTTTGGTCAGGGGAAATTGCATGTTGGACCGTGTGGATCGGCTCCTGCTCGTTCCACTTGTTCGCTTGCGCTTTGGAGATCGCGACCTGCGACGCCTCTTCCGGTCCGGCCGCCTGCACCACGACTTTCTTTTGCGTGCGGAAATTGTTTTTGTCCGGCTCTCCCTGGAGTGTCACCGTATAGGTTGACAGTTGGCCGCCCGGGGTTTCTCCGGAGATTCTCGGCGCCGGGTTTTGCGCGGCCTGTCCCGGGTTGATCGCCGTGTATCCCTCCTGTCCATACTCTCCGGGTTGCACCGGACCGGGAGATATCGCCGTGGCTGCCGGTTTGGGGATGGAAAGCGAGATCGCCCCGTCCCCGTCCGCCTGCACCGCTTTGGATAGCTTCCCGGGTTGCGCCGTGTTCGCCGCCAGATCGACCTGAAATGCCTTCGGGTTCTTCGCGACCATCGCCCGCACTTCTCCGTCCATGAGTTCCAGCCCCGGATGCGTGAGCACCCATCGGGTGCCGCCTTTATCCGTCGGCTTTTGGATCAGATAACCTTGGGCTTCGAGCGCCTGTCCGATCTTCGCGGATACCTTCCCGCCTTTGAGCACGTCCTCCATCTTCCCCAGAACCATGTGCCCGATGATCGCGTGCCGGAGCATCCTCGAGGTGTCGTCTGCGCGAGGTTGGACCATCAGCCCACCTCCTCCGGGGGCTACCAGCGGAGCGAAGTCCTGCCCCAGCGCCACCGCCTGCGCCAGCACGGCCGGCCGCCCCGCCATCGTCTCCATGATCGCTGCCGTGTCCGCCTTGGAATCAACCGCCTTGATCGCCGCTTCCACCGCCTTGTCGTCGTGCATCATCACATGCAGTGCCGCCAGGTTCCGCGCCTGCCCGACCGCTCCCAGCAAATCGTTCGCCTTCTCCATCGTGAGGGGGACGAACGCCCCGCCGGGTTTGCCGGCGGGGCTGGAGTTCAGCACTTCTTGCCCCCCCCCTTTTTCGGTTTGCTTGGCTTCGCCATTGTCCTCACCCCCTTTCAAATCGATCCACTTCTGCTGCCGTTCGGAATTAAATTTCGCCAGCGCCGGTTCCGACTGCGTGGCCTCCGTCAGCGCGTTATAGTGGCTGTCCAGTGTGGAAAGCGCATCCTTCGCGTTGCCGAGACTGGTCTGTTTCTGGTGCCGTTGGTCGCGGGATTCAGCGGCAATTGACATTCCGGCAAACAGGGCTCCTGTCACCCCGGCCCATGTGCCTCCCTGCAGCGCGTCCGAAACGATCGCCCCCCACTCCTTGCGGCGGGGATCGTCCTTTTTCATGATGATCAGATCCGCCACGTCCGAAAGCACTTCCTGGCTGAATTCCTGTGCTCCTTCCTCTACTCCTTCTTTCAGGAGATTGACGAAAAACTTTGTCAGCGTTCCGCCGGCGATCCGGTCCAGCCGGTTGAAGATGCCGCCAATACCAGCCGCTTCGGTGGCGCCGATGGGAAGGTTGAGCGCGTAGCGCAGCTTTCTTTGGGCCGGGGTCATCCCCATTTCGATGGCTTCGGCGTAAGACCCTCCCGCCTGCTGGATTGCCCCGGCTCCTCCAGCCCCGATCAGGTTCGATCCCAGTTCGGCAATCTGAACCGCAGTCTTCCCTCGCACCAGAAACGGCAAGACCTTCCCGGCGATCTCCCCCGCCTTGAGCGCCAGCCCGGTTCCCTCCGCGACGGCCCCCACCGGAGCGACCACCGCCATGAACGAGTGCGCGGACGCGAGGTTTTGAAGCACTTGGGTGAAGACGGCATTCCTATCTTCATCCGCGATCCGGCCCGTCCAAAAGTCGGTGGCTCTTTTCGCCATGATATGCGTCGGGAACGTCTCGGGATTCGCCCCAAGCAGATCTGCCGCAAATGTGATCGACTCCAGAAATCCCGTCCCCATCCCGGAATACGCCAGCATGGCCGCACTTTTCGCGCTTTCCACCCGCCTGCCGAGTTCTTTGGACAGATTTCCGGCCGTCAGCCCGGCCGCCGGATCAAACCCAGTGATCCCCTGCCGATCCTTGACGCTCTGCGCGGCGTCTTCGCCCAACCCGGAAATCTTCCTGTCCTGTTCCTGCAACGCGAGATCGCGCATCGTTTGAAACCCGACGATCAGCGCCTGCTTTTGTTCCGGGCTTTTCTCCTTCCACCCCAACGCATCCGCCTGTTCTTTGGTGATGAGCGGTGCGGCGGCTATTTCGTCGCGCTGTTGCTCCAGGATCGCCTGCGGCTGATCTTTTGAAGGCAGTTTAGAGATATCTATTTTCGCAACCGGACTCGCCACCGTTGGGTCTTCCACGCGCTGTTGCCAGAATTCTTGCGGGCGGGGTGCCAGCACCGGCTTCGCCAGCGTCTTGGCTCCCGCGAGGACCGGAGTTTCCAGCGGGGTTTCTCTCGGTATCCCGGGCTTCCCTGTCTCGTGCAGCAGCGCCTGCTGCTGGGTGAAGAGCCCGCCGCGCAACCCTTCCTGCAGCGTCTTCGTTTCGTCGCTGGTCAGAAGATCCTGAACCTTCATCCCGACCTGCCCGCCGACATCCTTGATCACGTCCGCGATGGGCCGCCCGCCGATCTTCTGGATCTTCCCCCCGTCCTTGATCTCCAGCAGCGTGTCGTAGAGTTCCTGCCCCTGGCTGGTCCCGAATGCCGCCGCACGGCCCGCCGCCCGCACGGAGACCGCCCGCGGGTCAAGATCCGCCTCCGCTCCTTCCCGGTTGATCAGGCTTTCCGGGAATTCGCCCGGGGTTTGCAGCGCCGCAAACGTCTGCTTTTTGAGTTGCTGTCGCGTCCCGTCAATCTGCTCTTTCCGGAGCGCCAGCGCCTGCATGTCGCGCTCCATCGCCCCCACTTGTGCGTGGTATGCCTCCGGGGTGAGCCTGTTGCTTGCCAGTGCGTCGTCGAGCCTCGCCATCTGTTTGGTGGCCGCCAGCGAATTTCCCTCCATCGCCCCTTTGATCCTCGCGGATTCCAGGTTCAGCGCCTGATCGTCGGCGTGAAACTTGCCCGCCGCCGCGATCTGCCCGCTGAATTGCTTGATCGTGTCCGCCCGCTCCGCGTTGATCTCCGCCAGCTTCGCTTCCCGCGCCGGGTCAGGCTGCAGCACGATCCCTTTCGGGGCGAGCTGTTCGGCCTCCGTGTCGAGATGGATCATCGCCTGACGGAAATCCGACTGCACGACTTCAGGATACGGCACATGGTAGGCGTCCCCGCCGATCCCGTGCGTCTGGCGGTCGCTTGCCGCGTCCGGCATCTCATCGGGCCGCTGTTCGGGCGGAGCCGCAAACTCCGGGCGGTTGCTCGCCGCCACCAGCGCGTTGCGTTCCGTGATCAGCGCCAGCCGGCGCTTCCCGTCAACGATGTCCGCCTCGTCGAGTTCGCGCTGTTTTGTTTTCAGCGCCTCGTGCTGGGAAATCAGAGGGTCTTTGGAGAGATTGTCCACCGCCTCCTGTCGGGAACGCAGGATCTCCGCGTTGCGCGGGTTTTTCAGCCAGTCGGGATTCGTTTCCGCTATCCGTTTCGGGCCATCCAACAACTGCTGGGCGGTCTTGAGCTCTTTTTCCTTCTCCTTGAAAGGCTCGAGGATCCCGTTCAGATCCAGTCGGGCTTGCGCGGATTCCAGTTGTCGATTCGCGTTCGCTTCGTAGAGCGACTTCACCTCGTCCCCGATCGCCTTCTTGCGCAAATACCCGTCGTCTTTCCCGATCACGTGCCGCACCCCGCCGTCCTCAAAATACAACTCTCCGCTCTTGGGTTCCAGCTTGATGTCCCCGTTATCCCGAAGGTCGATTGGTGTCACCGTCCCTGTCTCGTCCCGCTTGTCCCGCACCCATGTTTTCTTGTCAGGGTCGAATTTCGGGGCCGATGTCCACGCCGGATGGTAAACCATGCTCCCGTCATCCCGCGTCTCCGGCTGGTCCATGGATCCGGTTTCCGGGTTGACCGTGAATTTTACACCCTGGGATTTGAGCGTGTTGATTCTGACACGGTTTTCATCCGCGGCCTGCTTTTTTTCCGCCGCTGCCGCCGCCTTCGCTTCCGCGTCCGCCTTCCGTTTGGCCGCCGCTTCTCCTCTCGCAAACTCTTGGTCAACCGTGCTGGGGACGGTCTGCTGGAGTTCTTGCCCCAAGGGCGGCACCGGAGGCTCCGCTTGCACGGGCACCGGATCCGGTTCGGGTGCGGGTTGCGCCGGCAGGGCCGGAAATTCTGCAGCGCCCGGCAACATCGAGGCCGCAGGCTCGTCGGCGGACATCGAGGCGCTCACTCCCTCCGGTGAAAGCGGCCGGTTCCCACCCAGGTTCTCTTCGTCGTCTGGAAAGAGTGCCATGGCTTAAAGGCCCGCGTATGCTGGCGCACCGGAAAACGCGTTGCGCCGCTTTTTTTCCTCTTCGGCGGCGTCTTGTTCCGGTGTCGGTTCCTGCATTTGTGGGGCCGCCGGCTTCGAGGAGCCGGATACCAGCCCGCCGCGCTGCCAGGCCGTCTGGCCGGTCACAAGGTTCTTCGCTGTCTGGCCGACCGATTCCGCCGCGCTTCCCGCCCACTTGATCGCTTTCCCGATCCCTCCGATGATCGGATCGCTCTTGAGGTTGTCGTCAGCTCTCTGCTGGGTCGGAGCCGTCGGCCACTTCGATAACCCCTCAAATTGTGATTTCGCCTGCTCGTCCCCGGGATTGAACGGGATTTTTGCAGTGTTCGTTTCCAGTTGCTTCGCTTGCGGGGCGTTGTCTCCAGCCATTACTAAATTTGGATCACTTGGCTGAAACGGGCGGTTTTGCACGATGTCCGGCCCATCGCTTGGCGCAAACTTAGGAACCGAAGGAGGTGCCCCGGAAAACGCGTTCGCTGGAGCCTCCGGCGCCGTGCCCGACGGGCTCAATTCGGCAGCAGTTGGAACCGGAACCGCATTCACCCCGGCTCCTCCCTTTGGCGCTCCAGAATACGAAAAGGCGCTTGCGGGCCTCGGCTCTGGCAACGTGGCCGGTTTCACGGGGACCTGCGCGGTTTTTCCATCCGGCGTCAGGCCAACCTCCCTCACCCCGACTTTCCCATACGGCGTCTGAGCCCAAGAGACACTTCCGGAATTCTCCGGTAACCTAGAATTCGCGGCGGCTTTATCCACGGTTGCACGACCAGAAAGGTTGTCTGCAACACGGGCGTTGATTCCGTCGTTGATCTTCGCAAAACGCTGGCTCGCCAACTCCCCTCGTTTCCCCAAATCGCTTTGGGTTTGCTTGAAGGCGCTTACCCTTTCTGACCAATCCGCCCTGGCACCAGCCTTTTGATTTTCAAGGATCGGTGCTTGGACGCTCTTTTCCATCGGGGTCATGGCATTCCAGTATTTCGCTGGATCTCTCGCCCGGATCTGTTCCGCCCTTCCGCTCTGTTGCGGACCGGGGGGAAGCGGATCCTGTTCCGCCTCCGGCGCCCAGGAAGTTCCTGCCAATACCTTTTTCCCCCCGCCAGCATAATTTCCCTGCGCGTCGTAGGTCCCGCCCACGATCATGTCTTGCCCGTAGTGGCCTTCGATTGCCTTTCCGTCCGTGCCAAGATGAGTGGCGATAACCCCTTCGGGAGCCCCGTATTTTCCACCAGGAGGTGGCTGGTTGACCGTCCGGCGAGGCTGTCGGTTGGGAAAGCTCATATCCAGCTTCCCTGATGCCCGGCATTCCCGGCGCAAGAAAAATCTACCGGAACGAAACCATCAAATTCAGTGCGTCACGGGACTTGTGCCATGGAGGTTCTAGACGAAGTTGATTTGACGAGTCACCAAAACCCCGTCGGACACTTCTCGTTCGGCATTCTGAGTTTCACGAAAGCGGATCATTGATCTGCGCCCCTGTCACGCTGTCCCAGATCGGGGCGGTTCCGGCTTGGTTGGAGTAGGGCCAGTATTCTTTTGGGAAAACAAACCCATCGGTTATGAGATAGCCATCTGGACATCCCTCTACGTTTTTTTGCCCCAAAATCTTCCCAGCGCCCAGCATCATTTGAGAAACCCCTCCCGGAGCCACTATGCTAAAAGCATCCTCGGAGTCGTTTAAGGAGAGCTTCGCAATGCGCGGGACGCAGTAATTCCCAAAGCACAGCATCTTCTCCGAATCCCCCTCCGGCCTCGCCAGAAGTAATCCATAAGTGGGCCGGACATCAAAACTATACCCTACCGGGATGCTCCAGTATGGGGGATACTCGTCCTGCCCGTTCGGCTCCAGATCCGTAACTACGCTATAAGCGACCGACATCGTCCCTGATATGGAGACGGTTTCTAAATCGCCAGTCCCGTTCACGGAGGGCGTGCCTGCGGTTATCGTCCCTCCTGCAACGGGGGTTTCCGTCCACTCCCCATATGCTTCGAGGACCGGAAGAGACGACGCATCAGACTCGGGCCACGCTTGAGCAGTCACCCTGTAATATAACTTAAAAGCGGATGGGTCGAAATTGTTTTGGTCGAAGGAGGCGGGGTCAAAGGATTCTTGGGCAAGCCACATAAAAGTGATGCCCACACCTCCGTAGTAGGTAAGGTCTGTAATACTATCCCAAACCCCAGTTTCTTGATTCTTAGCTATCGGCTGATACCAGAAAACAGTGGAGGCTGGGCGGGCCGCTGAAGCTGAGTTCGGTTGCACCCACTCATCCCAAAGCTGGTCGTAGTCCAGAGCACGGTGGAATGACCAGCTACCGTTAAAATAAAACCTAACCCCGTATCCTATTAGCCAAGGGTATTCGGGCCATGTCGTGGTCTCATCGTGTATGTGGTCCCCCGAAACCGTGCTTATGTTCAGGGTTGAGTCGGCGCTAACAATACACTTCACGCACGGAAGGTAGTTATGCCAGCTTTTGACACGCCAGTAGGATTTAACCGCTTCCTGCCTAGATAAGGAAATCGGAAGTGTCTCCGGGGCCTCTATTCGTAACGGAAACCCATTAAAAGCGCTAGAGTTCGCTCCAGCGTCCGAGGTAGCAAACCATACGTTGTCGCTCATACAACTTTCACCGGAGGCCCGGAGCATCGGAAGATTTGATTAAACAGAACGCCGTTAATCACCACGTAGTATTTGAAATTCCCACCGCCTTCTCCACCGGCCCCAGCTTCGGCTGATGGGGTGACAGGCGGAAGATTCGCGGAGTCAATCGTGGAGGTTTTCGAGGACGGAGAGACATGCACCGGTTCTGGATCAAACTTCTGCGTGGGAGGACGGAACGATGGGTGTTCCGGTTTCTTCGTGTCTTCCTTTTTCTGGTCCTGTTCCTTCTTGGATTCCCGGTCGAGATAATCGTATATCCGCTTGTCTCGATCTGTCTTTTCTTTGAACTCGTCGCTGACTTTCTTCTCGGCGTCGGCCCGAGACATCGGATGCCCCTCGCCTCGCGATTCCCGCATCGCGGATTGAACCTGCTGCTTGAACACTGTCGGTCCTCCCATTGCAAGTTCAGTAGCCTTCCTGTCTTTGCGCTCTGCGGCCTGCTGGTTCACCAGCGCCGTCCTCGCGTCGTCCGCCTTCTGCGCCTCAGATTTCCACATGTCACTCATGCGGCCTCCTTCTTGGCTTCCCACTTATCACAAAATACCTCTGAGCTTTTGCGCCATGAGCGGGACAAATACCCGTCTCCAGAGTTGGAGGCGTGGATGGTGAAGATCGGCCACGTTCCTACATTGATGCCACGCTTGTCAGCGGTGAGGGTGAAATCGACATCGTAGTGGTGGTAGGCAAAGCGTTCGTCAAATCTCAGATCCTCGATCCGCTTCGGGTCAACGGCAATGAACACTCCGTCGCATTCCGCCGCACGGGCCGGGGTCTGCCCGAACGTCGAGATGTTGGTTGAAAGCACGGCCTCCGTGGAGGAGCGGATGCTTGTCCCGATCTGGCCAGAAGGCGTATGCTTCGGAGACATCCATGCCGTGTGAGCCTCGTCCTTCGGAGTCTGGCATCCGCATAGCCCAAGGACAGGGAACTCGTCAATCGCAAGCCCGAGCTTTTCAAAGAAGAACAGGTCAACGATAGCCAGGTCGTCATGGGCGAATACGATGGCGTCAGCGTCAGGGTTCTTTTCAAGAACGCTGTTGTAAAACAGCGGGAGTCCCTCGCTGGATTCGAGAGCGAGTTCCACCGCGAACGGATGCGGGGAAATTGCTCCCAGCTTCGACAGGCTCCTCCCGAGCCATGTCTTTTCAAAGAACGCTTCCTTGCTGGGCTGTCGGGTCGCGGAGGCAAAAACAATTTTCATGCGGGTAGCGGGCTATATGGAGAGAGGTCAACCAGAACGGCGCGGACTTTCTGCCAGCCGAGCTTGTAGGGCTGGATGTCAATTCCGTGAATTGCTACAGTGGGCCATGTGGCGGGCAAATTCGACGCCAGCGTTGCAGGTTCGTGAAACCCGGTTGCCGAGGTGGATGTTGACGCGGCAGTCAGCGTGGATGACCACGGCTTGAAAGAAGATGTTGAACGCTCAAAATAACTGGTGCGGAGCGTGATATGTGCCGTTGCCGTCGCTTTGTAGGTATAGGAGTTGCCTGTTGACGCCTGAAAAGAAACGTCTCCTGTAGCGAACATCGTTTCCCCGATGGTAACGTCATCATGCAGCAGATTCGGAAGGTCCACGACCGTTATCTTGTGTGATGAGGAGTGCTCGGACGACTGCGATAGTGATGCGGTTTCGTTGGCTGCGCTTCCTCGCCCGGTTATGCGAGCCGACTTTGACTCGGAATGGATGATCATCGCGTGCGATTGCGGCGTCCAGGTTGGCCAAGGGGAGGCGCTATATGGGGACGCTGCGAGAGTATCAAAGGCGTTAGATCCAGCCGGGATGAAGAACTCAACGGTGCTTCCCATCACGGCTCCTCGAAACCCGCGATTGATCACAACCTCTGCATCTGCCGCCACCGTAACCTGCGCGTCGGCGCTGGCCGTAATGCTTTCTCCAAGAGCGTAGCTGTCTCCGCTAGACCCGCCAGCCGAGTAGTGAACGGTTACAGACTTCAAAACATCCGGCATAACAATCTCCGGGTTTGCCGTGTATACCCTACTCCAAGCTGACAGAGCGGCATCCAGAGACGCCTGATCCGTGGAAGTGACCTGACTGCGCCACATGTCAATCGGCTTGATGTCGGTGGACGGGTAGGATGCGTGAGTGTTGGCGTCAATCGTCTGCACCGTATAGGAGACAGCATTCCCGAGAACCTCGTCGTAGGTCTGGCCGGTCAATGCGGGGAGAGTTGAGAGCTTTGCGCTGGTTCTTATCGTGCTCCCGCCGCCGATATTTTCCACCTTTGAGTTGATGACCAGATAGCCAGCTTCCGCCTGTTGGTTCGTGCTCCCTAGAGTCTCCACGACCGTGGCGATTCCGCCGCCGTATTGGCCGGTGGTTTCGGTTGTCGAAACATCCGTGGAATATTGCGACGGGAGGGACGACGTAACGGTTCGCACCTTGAACGCCGTAACCTGTTCTGTGGTCTTTGATACCTCGTTGCCGGTCAGCGTCGATGCCGTGCTGGGCCATGTGGAAGCCTCAAAGGTCGAGGCGATTTCAGTGCGGGACACTGTTCCAAGAAAACGGGAGGGAATGTTGACATCCTTGCGCACGGTCATCTGCGTGTTCGGGAAAATACTCGGGGCGACTAATACCGTCTTGACCGTCCTCCCATCGCCAAGGGTTTCAATGTCTGCGGAAAGCGTGCTGGCGTTTGTGGAAATGGCCTGCGTGCTGTCTCCGAGGGTGATTGTTCGCACGGCAACCAGACCGTCCGGCGACATTACCTGCTCCGTCAGCGTGCTGTTGAGCGTGTTGTTGCGGCTCGTGGTCCGCACGCGCTTTAAAAATTTTGTCTGTTGCTGCTCGCTTTTGGAGAACTCTGTTGATCCGAGCGAGGGGTTGACGGCGATTCCTACTTCGGTGTGCTCTGTCGTCTCTTCCGGCTGCGCGGCTTTAAACTTCGTCGGGGTTAGGTCGGCCTTCTCGACAGCAAAAGTGGAACCTGGAAAGATTTCCGTTGCCTTCACGACGGTCATTACCGTTCTGCCGTCGCCCAACGCTTCAACGTCAGCCGAGAGCATGGTGGAATCCGGGGTGAAGGACTGCGCCCCGGCTCCGAGCGTGATGATCCTGGTGCCTGTCCGCCCATCTGGGACCATCACCTTTTCGGTCAGTTCGGATGCTGTCGAGGTATTGCGAAAAGTCCTGCGCACCCGCTTGACGAATTTGGTCTGCTGCTGCTCGCTGGCGGAAAACTCGTTGGTGTCGAGGGTTGGAGATTCCGCTATTCCAACTTCGGAGTGTTCGTTCGTCTCCTCCTGTTGGGCGGCCTTGAACTTGGCGGGCGTGAGGTCGGCCTTCTCCTTCGAGAATGTGGATGCCGGGAAAATCTCCTCCAGATGTTTCTTTGTGACGACATACGAACCATCTCCGATTGCCTCGCTGGTGTAGGTGTCCGTGCTGGTGTTCGTGCTTGCAACGTCGCCGACTTGAAGCGTCTCAGTCACAGATATCCGCACGCCATTCGGTTCAACTGACTTCTGCGTGAGTGATTTTGGGAGGGTGGCCGAATCGCGTCTTGTCGTTCGCACGCGCTTTAGAAACTTCGTCGTCTGCTGCTCTGATTTTGCAATGTCTCCGGTGAAAAGAACCGGCATGGACACCGTGCTGCCCTCCATCGTGCATTCCGTTGTTCCTGACTGCGATAGCACCCGGAATTTGGCGGGAACCGTGTCGGGCTTTTCTGCCGAATAGGAAATCTGCGGGAATACATCCGAAACGACAACCGTTTCCATCAAGCTCTTTCCAGCTCCGTCCGGCTGGACGCTTCCACTGACCATCAGGGCCGATGGGATGAGTGTCGTTCCAGGAACAACCGGCTGTTTGGTGAGTGTTCCTACCTGTCCTTCCGGGGTAACTACGATTCCGGTCAACGCGGTGCCTGGGAGCTTGTCATAGACCCGGTAAACCTCGACGTATTGGCCGTCTTCCTTGAGCTTTTGCTGATCGGTGAGAAGACATTCCGTGTGTTCCTGATCGGCAACATCGAAGGCCAGTTGCCAGTTGTCTTTCGGAAACCGGGCGATCCGCTCGACCCGCTTGTTTCCCTCAGGGAACGTGATGCGGGCCTTTCCGGAGAGGGACCGGATGCTATCAAGGATCGCTGTTGCTGGAAGTGCCATCTCAGAATCCGGCTACGAGGATTTGAGCGCCCTGCTGGATCTGCGGGGACCAGTCCGCTAGAAGCCCGGCGGCGGTCTTGTATTGTCGCCCGATCTCCGGCTTGGCGTCGTTGTTTCGGAACCACGGGGATCCGGTCCACCGCTGCAGCACGTAGGGGATCACGATGGAATCCACGAAATCATCCGGGACAGGAAGCGCGAGGCTGGTATTGTCCAAGTCGGTCGCCTCCAGGTTGGCCGGATTGACTATCAGATCAAACGTGACCCGGTATTCCTGCTGCGGCAGCGGGGCAAAATGAAGATAGATCTGCGGCGTGGATCCTGCGATAGATGCATTCTCCGCCCACCAGACTTCCGGCATTCCAGAGAACCGACGCCGCGCGATCGTCGGTGGGCGCATCCCATAGTCGGCGATTCGGTATTCGTCCCGGGCGGCCGTGAGGGTTGCTCGATCGGGCACAGGCTTCAACGGGCCATATCCTTCCAACTGGACGTCACCCAAAACCGGATTGTCCACGAGGATGGAATCCCCGTAAACCATCACCGAATGCGAGCCGGTCGCCCCGGTCCATGGCAAAATCAATTCGCTGCCAGGGGATTCTACATCAGGACGGACCTGATTGAACGCATTGGAAATCTTTACGCTCGCCCCGCGGATATCCCGACCGAATACGCCAAAGTTTGCCGTGGTCGATCCGGCCGTGAGCGTCACATTCGCGCTCGATGGTGCATGGATCGTTGCCCCGATCCGCTGCTTGAAGGATTCTGGACGCTTGGCGAAGAGTTCCTGCAGCGCCCCGGTGATGATCGTCGCAAGAAACCGTTTCTCGCGTGTGGAAGCGGATCCGAGTCCATCGACATCGGTATAATCCAGGCAGAGCTCTGCGATATAACCGGGGGTCCGCATGGCTTATCCTTTCGCCCGGTTGGCCGCGCGTGTCGCCGCCGCCCGCTGTCCGCGCGTGAGTTCTGGGGTAGCAGGAGAAAGATTCGAACTTTCGGCCTCCGAGGTATGAACCCGGCGAGCTACCGCTGCTCCATCCTGCAATAATTTCTCTTTCAACGCGGAGACTTCCGCCTTGAGTTCCGTGATCGCGCGTTGCGCCGCATCCAATTCCACATTCCCCATTCCACATTCCTCATTGTGGACGTCCACGTCCACCAAGACCGGCCACATGAGCCGCTGATTGAGGATCGCCACCTGTTCGGCCCGGAAGAGTTTCAAGACAGCGGGATCGGACACATCGTAGGTCTTCACATGGGCGGACCGCGCCTTGTCCCAAATGAAGGTATGGATGCCGCCGGTTGTCCCGTTGATCTGAATCACCGGCTGGCCGCCGCCGAGGTCTTTGATGATGAGGTGGACTTTCATAAAATTGGCCAAAAGGGGGAACCCGGTTTCCCGGGCTCCCCACAATGGCGAGGAACCTTTAGTCAGTGACGACTGGCAGGCTCAGGCCGGGCACCTTGTAGGCGCACTGGATGCGCGTGTAGTGCCGGGGTTGATTGTTGGTGTCCTTGGCGATGTCCTGGCCAAAGATGGACAGGTATCCCATCCCCTTGTCGAAGCCGTAATCTTCGACCTGTTCGATCTTCTGCATGGGGATGGCACCGTAGGCGCGAAGCCCACTGGCAACTCCCAGACCGTAGATGTCACACACGGGGACGCACTTGGCATTGACCTGCACGACCATCGACCCTTTCGGGTGCGCGTTCGTGTGGATCGCCGGGTTCCAAGTCTGGCCGGCCAGCGAATCCGTCTGATCGCCTGCATCGGTTGCACCGAGACGAAGCGTGGTGACGATCTGCTGCCCGTCGTTGGCGGTGCCGACATACTTGTAAACACCGAACTTGCCGCGGTCGGCACCGGTCGTGTTGTAGATGATGAAGTAATATTCACCACTGTCGGGATCTGCCGCCTGACCTTCGATCCACGGATAGTCAAACCCGTAGAACCAGCGGAAATACAGCGCATCTTCGGCGGGGCCGGAGAGTCCGCCACCCGTGATGGTGACGTTCGCGCTGCCCGCGGTGATAGCCGTTCCGAGCAATGCCCGGGGCTCCAATGGATCACCGATCGGACCTTCCGCGTCCGGATCGACAATGTTTTGGGCGAAGATGCCCTGGCCGTCCCAATCGACAAAACCACCCGAAAAGATGGTGTTCTCTTCCCCGCGGATGCCGGCCATCTGGGCGGCTGCGAGGTATTGGCTGTTGGTCTTGAGCGGGTTCAGGCCGTTGACCGTTCCGAAGAACAGGAAACGGAGGACATCGGCTCCGACCTTCGATTTGGACACGCTGATCTCCTTCGCGCCCAGCATGGTCAGGTTCCCGAGTCCCTCGCCCAGCACGGACGTGTTGATCACGTCGGCGGTAACGAGCTCATCGAGGCTGGCCTTGTTGTTCGGACGGATGGTGTTCGCTTCGGTCGCCTTGTTCCGCAGCGCCATCTTCATGTCGGTCTCTTTGAAGCGGCCCAGGTGGTCCGAAAGGATCTCCTGATAGGCTTCCTCGAGGGACAGGCCGGCGGCGAGGAACTGTTTGACCTTCTCATTGAGCCCGATCGCGTGGCGGACGATATCCACCTTCACGCTGAACGAGTTCATGCGAAGCTTCTCTTCCCGTCCCTGCAATTTCGCTTCACCGCGACGGGGCATGTGCCCGGCGTTGGCAGAAACGGAGAAGTTGACAGTGTTGGCGCGGCCTTTGGACAGGTCGGTCTTGGTGATGAACGGACGGCGGCTTCCTTCCGGGCCTTCCATCTGGCCGAACACGTCTTTCGTCGTGCTCGATACCATCAGGAGCCGGGAGAATGCCTCGCCCACGAGCTTGCTATTGGCAGCAGCGGCGGCCGCTTGCGTCAGCAAATTGATGTTTGCGATATTAGACATTTGATTTGTGCGCCCGGGTGTTGCCCGTGCGCCTCCTTACTTGGGTTTCGTGGTGATGCCCTTCCCCTCACGCGGCACTGGCGAACGCATCGGCTGGCGAAAGCCTCGAAACCTCTCTTCGACCAAACTTTTTCAAGTAGGCCGTGAGTTTTTCGGGATCGTTGCCGGCGGCTTCCAGTTCCGCAGTCGGATCGGAGACATCGGTTTGTTTGCTCACTGACCCGCCGGACGTGCCTGACGCGGGAACGATTTGCCTCGCCTGCTTTTTGGGCGGGTTCGGCGGTGGTTCCCCTTGTTGCGACGTTGCGCCGCCTTTGTGCTTGGAGGATGGAATCCCAAGCTCTGCCGCCTTTTCGGCTGCAAGTGTGATCGGCCACCTCGGATTCAGGAAGAAATCGGGATTTGTCTCCCGCAGGTCTTCGACCGCATCCTGGATGGCTTCAAATAGCTCCGTGCCTTCGTTTTCGGCATCGGGAAAAAGTTCAATCGCCCGGGCGGTGCTCTGGGCTACCGCATCGACAATCTTTTGGGCCTCGGTCTGTTCTTTCGTCCGCACCGTCGCCTTGGCGGATTCCTTGAGTTCCCGGATCTCCCACTTCAAATCATCGATCTTGTCACGCAGGACCCGGCTTTGCTTGATGTCGTAGGCGTCTTCCGCCTTGTCCAACTCGGCCCGCAGGCTTTCGAGTTCGGTTTGCTTGGCCGCGATCGGATCTGGCTTCTCTTCCGGTTTTTCTTCTGGCTTTGCCGCAGGTTTCCCGGACTTCTCGCCCTCGATGGGTTCGACCCGGCGCCGCCCGCCTTCACCGAACACTTCCGCCTCGGCTTCGCGGAGCGTCTTCCCGGCTCTCACCAGCCCGGTCACAACCTCCCCCTGCGCCTCATGGATCGACTTCCCGAGCGAGACAAGTTTCAGCACCTCCTGTTGGCTCTCGGGCAAATGCGCGATCCGCACTTTTACGCGGTTTTTGGAATGCGCTTCCTGAACAACAGGCTTTTCAACCTCGCCACCTTCCACATCGGGTTTTTCAGGATCGGGCTTTTCTCCCCCATCACCGTCCGGTTTCTCTTCCGGATTTTCCGGCGGCTTTTCCGTGGTGAACTTTTCGGGGTTATTGATCACATCGCGGAGTTGCTCCGCATCGGTGATCGCGTTCAGGTCAACAAACTCCGCGGACTTTTCGCCCGTGGGTGTTTCAGTGGCTTCACTCATGATCAGTTTCCCTGACCACCACCATTCCCGGCGCAAGAAAAATCTTTAGAGAATATTTCCAGCGATCATATAAGACACCTGGGCCGCTACCAGCGCCGGCGGGATGTTCTCCAGGGCCGCGCAGCATCCGGTTTTCCATCCGGGACACCCTGCAGGCCATGCCCGGCCCACATTATCGTGGAAGTTGCATGGAGCACATGGGGCCTTTCCATTGATCGCGTGGACGGATGTCGCATATTTCGTCCGGGTTTGGGAAAGGAATGGCCCGTAGAGCGCCACGGTCGGGATTCCGAGAGCCCCGGCCACATGACAAAGCGAACTGTCCGGGGCCACCATCGCATCACAGGTCGAAAGCACCGCACATGACTGGCGGAATGTCAGCCCGTTAGCGGTCAGGTTCACAAACGGCCCCTCGCACTCCGGCAGGGATCCGGGCGAACCGAACAACATCACTTCCTTTCCCTCATCGGCCAGCAGCGCCGCGAGGATTTGAAGATGTCTCCACGGATAGGACCGGTTGGGGGCGGACGCATGAAGCTGGATTCCCACCCGCGGCTTTCCCCGGGACGGGTATTCCCGCTTCACCCACTTGGATTCCCCGGGCGTCACGTCATACCGCATAGATTTGTCGGTGATCTCGATACCGCAGGCCTTGGCGATCAGATCGATGGCATTGGATGTAATGGTTTCCGTCACACTATCCACCCCATCTTCTAAAATCCTTTCCAGCCACACATGAACACGGGCCCCATGCCACACGTCGAGAGGAACAGGGTAGGGGACCAACCCATAGATGTCGGTGTTCGCTTCAAGGACCACCGCGTATTGTGGCAAACTGGCCACCTCGACCTTGCATCCCATCCGGTTCAGCCGGCGGATCACAGGAGTCAAGAACAGCAGATCTCCGAATCCCCCGGGACGGACGATCAGCACCGTGTCTCCCGGTTCGATCGGTGGGGGATTGAATGCCGTGTTTCCAAAGGGCCGAAGACTCAACTCCCGGCTTTGGTTCAGGAAAGCACCGGCTGGCTGGCGCTCGGCCACGAAGATCCCGCGTTCCATCATCATCCCCGAGGTAAGGGTTTCCCGCTTTTCGCTCACGACCAGATATTCAGGTTTGTTCATACGTGTTTCACATCTGCCAGGGAAACGAAGACTTCCCCGTTTTGTTCTTTCCACTGCCGCAGGGTGTCCGCGGCTTCGACTTTCTTCTTCGCCACAAGCCCCGGGATGTCCCCATGGCCGATGATCTCCCGCGCCAGTTTCAGCGCCCGGTGGTGCTCGGCCCGCTCGCGCGGCTTGCGCGTCACGTCGATCCCGCACCGGTCATGCTCGGCCAGCCGGATGGCGATCTCATCCAAGACCACCCGCGCGAACGCCTCGCTGTGCTCCAGGTCATGGCACCACTTGAAGAGCTGCTCGGCTTCCGCTGCTTGGTCCTGGGTGATCATTCTGGTTTTGAGTGAAAAATGCTTCGGATATCCCTCAAAAACTCAGATGCGAGTGCATAGAAGTCAGAAAGTGCAATGCTCTTCCATAAGACAAGATAGGAAATTGCTCGAAATAGCGTCTTTGGATCTTCGCGGAACAATCCTAGCGCCCTATTGCAGTTGCCACACAGCAATCCCCTCACCTGACCGGTAGCATGGTCATGGTCAACATGGCCCGATGTTTCTTTATTGCACAACTTGCAGCGTCCGTCCTGTGCAGATCTGATTGCTTTGAATGTATCGTCATCAATCCCGTAGTGGAATTTCCGGACCTGTGCTTTTCTTTTATCGGGATTTGCTTTAGCCCAGTTTCGAGCGTTTAGCCTGTGACGCTCTCGATTGAGTGCCATATAATTCCTGTCATAACACAGCTTGCACATGCCTTTTGCAAAATGCTTTTGCGTTGGATGACAGCTTGGAATTGGCGGTGCCGCGTTATTCTTATTCGGCATTGGCATCCAAGGATTCATTCAAACATGACATCACCGCTATAAAATCATGTAGGAGTTCCTCGGCCTCTCTATCATCATGGTTTGGTTTTATGATGCAGTTCACATACGCCGCTGCTTTCGATGATATATCTTGAACCGCTACTCCTGAATTTGGAATCACTTGAACGCATCGATCATCCCAAAGTGACATCATTTGAAAGTCCTTCGTGGCCGTGATGGGAAGCACCGCGTGCAGATGCTCCTGGCACCATTTCTCGATCGCTTCACGCGCCCGGATCGTCTCGTTCACGTCCTTTTGCGGGCCGACTCGCGCCGTGAAGATCCGCACTTCGATCCCCTCCGCCAGCCAGCACTTCACCCGCGCTAGCATCTTGGGCACCGGCTCCCCGACATGCCCGGCATTCACCCAGCCTTCGTATTTGGCCAAGCAACCATCCAAATCAACGCCTATCCAACCAGTTTGTTTCATAGATTCTCACTCGGCATTTTCAGGCACGGTGTCCACCGCCTGTTCTGCCGCTGTCTCGGGATGCTCCGGTATTCCACCGGGTGCCGGTTTTGCACCGGGTGCCGCATCTGCAGGCGGCGCTGGCATCGTCGAAGGCTGGTATCCGGCATCCTTTTCCATCTGCCGGCGGATGTCCTCTGGGGCATCCTTGTAATTGAGCGCGAGGTTGAACCGCTCGCTTTGCTGGGGCCCGGCGTCCGGAGACGGCGGCAGCGCGTGCCGCAGGATCGCATCGGCGCCCGTGATCCGCAGGGCCTTGAGCACTTGAATGAACAGCGGACGGACCTGATCTTTCTCCGACTCGGGAATGACGTTGAGATATTGTGCGACGGCTTCGATGGCCGCTTTCGCGCTGTCGAGGGATTCCCGCTCGTGTAGGCGGGTGAGGAGAAGCCGGATGTTCAGCCGGAGATTCTTCACGTTCCGGGCGTTGAGCGTCACCAGTTCCGTGGCCTGCCCTTCCATGTAGGTGAACGTCTCGTCCCGGTTCTGATTCGCGTAGAGGATCTGGGCATTGACATCCAGCGTGTCTTCCAGCCCGTCTTTGATGCACTCGATGGGCAGCTTGTGCAGCACCGAGCCGGACATCATGATGCTTTGGACCCCTGTAGCCGTGCCGTTGGCGGGGAGGTTTGTCACCGCTCCCTGGCTGGCCCCGGTCACGCCGGAGCGGACCTGCGCCATTTGCATGACAAGTTCAAGGATCTTCCAGGTATGCGTGTCCATCTCCGGAAACTTCGGAAACTGGACCGCCTGTTCCGCGGTGTAATCGTTGTTGAGATGGTGCGCCTTGCCGGCCGCAATCACGAAATTCTTGGCAACGCTCGCGTCTTTGAACGCCTGGTCCCGGATGAATAGCGGCGGGTTCGCCGTGATCTTGTTCCGGTAGATGATCGCGTTAAATGTCCGGTCGATGAAATCGCTCTGGTTCGCGTAGATCTCATGGTATCCGCGGCCGTGCCAGCGCCCGGGCACCGGACAGGGGACAATCGCCGTAAATGAAGTGATCGCACGGGGCGTCACGTTCGCCCAATAATCGCAGGCAATCACGGCTTCCGTCTTCTTCTCGACCAGCGCATAGACGCGGACCATCCGCCCGGCAATCTCGAGCCGTGCATAGCATTCGATGCACTCATATTCCGGGTCTTCCTCTTCCGGGTCGTGCCCCTCTTCGTTTTCCCCGCTCTGCGGCTGCTTGTTTTCGTTCTTGGGCCGCTGGTCATCCACCCCGATCTGGATTTCCGTCGCCTCATCCATTCCGAACTGTTCACGCAAAACACTTCTCCGAAGACTCAGCTTGTGAAATGTCGCACCGCTCTCGCTCAGGTGTCGGATGTTCATCGGAGCCGCAAAATCCCCCGGATCAACCAACGAAATGTCCAAACCCTCGAACATCACTTGGGTTTCTTCAATCAGCCGGTCTTCAAATCTCTCGTCGGGTTGCTGGGAAATAATCGGGCTCTTGGATAGAAACGTGCCGGCGGTCTGACCATCGGCCCCGAGAACCTCTTGAGCATCGGTTTCAAACCAGAACTCCCCGTTCTCTGCCTTGACCGGTGCCCCGTTCTCATCCACAAGGATCTTGACCGGACACTGGTCCGGAACATCGGTAAATTGTCCTTGGGATTGGGAAATTGGGGACTTTGACCACAACGAAAGCCCGGACTCTTGGACCGGAAGATTGTAATCGTCGGCATAGATGAAGTCGCCGTTCTCGTCGGTCACTTCCCCATCTTTACAAACCAGCACCGTGGCCAGCTTTTCGGACACATCTTCATCCCGGCGCCATGTCGTTTTGAAAATGCCTTCCCCTATGTGGTATCCTCTCCAGATCGCCTGCCGTCCGGTCGGCTTGAACCGGGCTTCATTCAGCTTGTAGCTGAAATGCTTGGGCAGTTGCTGGGAAAGCAGATCGTCCGCCGGACCTTGAGGCACCGCGGCGAAATACGGCTCCGACCCAAATACATCCTCGCACGTCCGCGCCACCATGAAATCCCCCACGCCCGTGATGAACTCCAGCGGGATATTGTTCTTCGAAAAGATGTCCGCTTCGTTCTGCGTCAGCCGGTCGTTGTAGTCCCCCTCGGCATACAGTTTGTATTTCTTCCGCGCGGCCCGCCAGTCCTGCATTCCTCCATAGGTGGCCTTGTATTTGGATATCAACCTCTGTCCGAGCAAAAGACGCTCTTCCTCGTTCAGTTTTTTCCCAAGGGCAGTTTCCACAAACAATGTCCCCTGATGCCCACCATTCCCGGCGCAAGAAAAAAATCAGTCCAACCAGTTCCGCACCGCGTAAATCTGCCGGGTAAGTCGGCGCTTGCTCCAAACCCCGTCTCCGTTGCGGTCCGCGACAGATCCCGCCGCCGCATCCGGAGACGTATTCGCCTCGATCGTTACCATTACCTGAGCGCCCCAACTTCGGACAATGCCGGTATGGGCGACTCGGTTCTTGCTTGGGAACCAGATCCCCCAGACGTCACCGGGCAGCGGAGTTCTGCCCCCGCGGGCGGCGGTCCAAGTCGGAGCCTGCACCCACGCGGAAGCGAGAGCGGAGCGAGGCCCGAAGCCCCGCAGTCCGGCCCGGTCGTAGCAATAGCGCACGAAAGCCGCGCAGTAGGGAGCCCCCGTTCCTTCGAGCCCCACGCTTGCGAGGATGCGATCAATCCCCGCGCCGTCGTTATTTCCGGTTGCCTCAGTGGTTCCGACGAGAGATGTGGCAACAGCGAGAACTCTACCTCGCGCTCCCGCGCCCGCCTGCGGATCTCCCCCGCCAGTTTGACCGTGGCAAAGAACCGCAAAAGCCAGCCAGGAAAGCATTGCATAGATCGCCCTCACGACAGCGGCACCAGTTTCAGACAGTAGAGAAAGAGAGCCACACAGAGCACGAACGTCACCTGCACCGCATACCAGCGCTGAGCAGGCGGAAGATACTCGAACCAATCCATGAGCTTCCCCCACTCGGACGCCCGATCGCTCGTCGCCTTGTCCAGCGACTTAAACGCGAGCTGCCAGAGCACCCAGCCAATGAATACGCTCCAAAACGCCAGAAACGTCGCCAACCCCACCCACACGAGGTATCCGGCATCGAACACCCCCGCCGTCGGGTCAAGGCGCCTCACCAGCAGCGGCAGCACCAGGTAGATACCAAGAGCGATCAGGCCGGCCAGCAGGCCATGCCACGACGAGAAGATGCGACGGAAGTTCATATTAGGATGGTGATGATCCCGTAGGCCACGCCCGCCGCGCCCAGGGGAGCGACGACGTTGTATGGCAGCGGGAGAGATTTTGTGAACTGGAATACGAGCAACGCCACCGCGAATGCCGTGACCCCGGCGATGATGAATTGCGCGAACTGGTATTTGGAGTTGAGGTCGGCGATCTTCTTGTCCTTCACGATCACCTGGTCCTTGAGCCCGTCGCGCTCAGCCGTCATGGCCGCCGCCTGATCCTGCGCCACCTTTGCCGCAGCGAGCAGATCCGTGACCTGGACAGCCGAGAGCGTCATGCTCGCGAGAGCCGCGTCATTCGCCGCCCGCTGAGCCTCCAGTTGCCCCCGCAGCGTCACGATCCGTTCCTGCGCCTGCGTCACGACCACCCGCTCGGCGGGCGTGAGCGCGTGGCACGAGCATTTCGCCACGACCAGGAAGATCACCACGCACACGATCCACAATGCGATGTTTTTGGAAGATGGGGCGCTCATTTTTCGAGAAGTTTCACGAGCTTCGCATCAAGTTGATCCAGGATCGACAGGCTCTCGAGCTGGAGCCGCTTCACTTCCTTGCCCCCGCTCCGCGCCTCCGCGATCGAGCGAGTCAGATCCCCCGCCTTCGTCACCACGGCGCTGTATTGCGGAGCAACAGTCCGCTTTGTGGAGCACGCACCAGAACTCAGGACAATGAGGGCAGAAATCAGAAGTTGGATCGGGCATCTCATGGTGTGATTTTTTGAGACTGCTTTTTAATCTCGTCACGGAGTTCTTCCTTGATGCTGCCAAAAATCTCTTTTTTGATGTCCGACAGAGGGCAGGAACCTTGCGCCCGTCGATCCGCACAAATAGCGTCATGAGCCTCTTTTATTTGCTGCTGCTTCAGCCTTTCCCCGGCAGCGGTCATTTCGCGCAGTTCCAGCCTGTGCGCCTCGCGTTCCTCCCGCCACTTTTTGCGGTTATCGAGCATCATGCAACTTGCGTAGAAGATCATCCCTATTACCCCTACAGGGGCACCGACGATGAGCGACCACTCTCGAATCCCTGTTGCCCAATCAGGAATCGCAGAAGCAACGCCCACGGCGGATGATGCTGCCGTCACTCCAGCGGAAGCTACCAGCCCAATCAGTTTATGAATCGGGGTGGATGTAGTCATCTCCGAAAACATTGCGCGTTATTTCTATTGTTGGCACGGAGGTTCGGGAGGCGTCTCCCCGATTGGTTTTTCGGGAGGTAGCGGATCGTCAAGAGTCACTTCACGTTCGCGTTGATGATCGCCACGTTGCCGTCCTTGTCAGGAGCGGGGAGGACGTTGAGGCTCAGTCCAACGACATCCGCGAGAGTCTTACCCGCGGGGAGTGCGACGACTCCACTTGTAGCGACTGCCGAGATGAGGGTTGCGAGGTCAGTGGCGTTCACCTTGGCTTGGAGGTGGACGATAGGATTTTGAACAGGTGTTATCATATTTTTGTTTTGGTTGAGTTTCCGCTTAAGCGAAAGTGTGTGAGGACTCCCCGCCGCCTGCGGAGGTTCCGAGGAAAACGTGGTCGGGTGAGAGGATACCGTAGTCGTGCCAAGTTGAGTTGCCTTCATTATATTCAAGCACCCCATAATCGTGGAGAACCCAATCATTACCAAGAATACCATTAGGGGACCAAGATCCTAGCATATCGAGTATTCCATTATCATGGCACCCTCCTGATGCTTCCCATATTCCTTGGGTTCGTAATCCACCAAGGTTAGAGACAAATAATCCAGCAGAAGCGTATGAAGATTCAGGTCCATAAGGAGATTTATTATAATAAATCCCCTCGTCATGATACGCGATATATCCATGCATCATGTCAAGCTGACCAGAGTATTCTGTTCCTGTCGGGCCGTAACCGATTTCCCATGAAGCCACGTTAGAAGGAGCAGGAAAGGTCAGACCGCTGACTAATATCCAATCGGTTGTGGGTGTCGTTGATGCCCCATCAAAATATCCTGTGTCGTAGTAAGCGGAACCATCCCATATTCCAGTGGAGTAGTAAATGGAACCATCAAAGATGCCAGAAGGGTTGTAGCCATTCCCATCCCAAATACCTGCTGACGAGAAGCCATTTGGCGTAGCAATTCCATAGCCATCATCAGTAGCTCCAGCCGTTGTGAGTGCCGCAAGAGCGGTGGTCTGCCCCGAATCCGTCTCGTCGTAAGTGATGATTGTGGAGGTCATCAGATCGCCTTGATTACCAAGTTGACTCGGGTGATCGTCGCGGGAGTTCCAGTGATCTCAAATTCAAGGACATCTCCTTCGGTGAGGGCAACGGAAGTCCACCCGTCCACAGGGGCATTAGCTATCACTACCGTAGAAAGCAGAGGGAAGTTTCCTGTTCCGACAATGGATGTTCCAGCTTTCTTCACATCGAATGTAACATCCCCGATTTGATCCGCCGCGAGATACCAGTTGGTGATCGTGCAGTCGTAGGGAATGGTGACGAATCCTTTTGACCCAGTGGTGAGGACTTGCCCCCCGCCATCAACGGTGATGCCGAAGGTTTTGGGGGATGATCCTCCAGAGGCCAGAGCCGCAATCGCCTGCGCGACACGCAAGGGAGAATACATCCGAAGGCCTGATTCTGTTCCGGCCTCCGCTTCGGCTTTTGTGACAGGTTTTCCAGAAAGTATCGCCGCCAACTGTTCTGCTGTCTCAACCTCCGAAAGATCAAGTTGAACATCTCCGTTTTTATTGATCAGCGCCCGCGCCAGCACGGAGATTTCTGGTTCCACATCATCAATTCCATGGTTGATCCTGACTTTGTTGGCAGATTGTGAAGTGGAGCTCATGTTCAGCTTCCCTGATGTCTCCGATTCCCGGCGCAAGCATTTTTTTACACCACCTTCCAGCGGTCCCAATCTTCTGGCAGCTTCTCTTCCACGGGAGTTTCGAGGTATTCCGTGGCGGATTCCAGGTTGAAGATCCCGATTGCGGCGGACATCACGTCATCATCGTGCTTCCCGCTCATCGCCTCTGATTTACCCTTGTTGTTCACGATGAACGTCTGCAGCTCTGCCGCCAGGTGCGGATCTTCGATGTCTGCCGTCTGTTCCCGGATCCGGGTTGCCAGTTCGTTTACGATCATCTCCCGGGTATCCGTATTCGTCTCCCAGCCCAGCGTCATCACGGCTTTCTGCGCGGCCTTGTCCCATGATGTCATCCGATAGAGCGGAACATGCAGATCCCTCAATTCCTTGAGCATCCCGATTCCGTTGTTGATCTCAACTCCCACAATGCACCGGCCATACCACTTGGAAACCAGATCTACCTGGCCGGCGGCCGGCTTGTTGTCCAGCCGGCACGGAGGCGCGATCCGGGCCACCAGTCGGGGATTGTGCAGCACCCCATCGGAATCCCGGTAGGCCGCCCTCCACACAAGAATCGAATGGCAGTCCGCATCCTGCGTCCGGGATGTCTCGCTTTCCCCGCGCATGGTATCGATCGAGATGAAATACCGGCACCCATACCGCGGGCGCTCCCACACCCACAGCCAAGCCTCGTTTGCCCCGGTCGGACGAAATGCCAACGCCCCGCCGCTCTGGCTGGCCAGGAGCCCGGTTTCAAACCGAACGCTCTTGCTCCGCGTAACGATCGCTGTCACTCCGGCCGTGTCGAACCTCGGACGACCGGATGATAAGAAGCAACTCTCCGGATCGGTCGGATATTCCTCATCCCGACGATCCTCATCGTTCAGGCACTTGTTTTTGAGCACCCAGCGCCACCACATGATTTGATCCGCATCCCAACCAAACCTGTCCACCCCGCTGTTTTCCTTCACCGACAGGCTCGACATCACGGATTCCACTTCCGCTTCCGAGAGTGGCCGGCCCCGACGCACGCTTTCCCGGTGTTCCGGGAACTCAAACCACCCGGCGAACACTCGGATCCATCCGGAGCCATCACCATCAGGTTGGGTGGAATACTTTTGCCAGTAATCGTCAAACACGGGCCAGCGAGCATCCCCCCAGCTCCCATAAAAGAATCCCAGTGCCCCGTTTGGCGTGCTCTCCTCCCCGCCAAACGTCGCCGGATGGTCGGCGAGCGCGTTCAAGATCGATGTCGCCACCTCGTCAGCCGATTTGACGCTGGTGGATTTCCAATAGGCCACCTCCGACATGTTGGCGACCTGGATAGTGTCTCCGCGGGTGCCCATCGGGACGTCGGCGCTTCGCTTCTCAAACACAGATCCGTTGTCCAATCGGAATTCCGTCTGAGATGGCTTCCGGTATCCGGATCCCCACGGGTATTCATCCAGCCGCGCGAAGTCGCACACCATCCGGTAGAGGTTGGCGCTCTTTTTGAACACGTCGGCGATCAGGACCGCCAGACAGTTGAAATTCCGAGAATGGTGGTAACTGATGGCCGCAAAGACCGTCGTTCCTCCCACTTGCCGGGGCTTGAGCCCGATAATCCGCGGGGCAATTCCGTTTGCGATGCACCACATGTATGCCGCAATCACCCGCGCCTGGAAGATGTTCAGCACGGGCCGGCGTTCCTGCCGTTCCTTGTCGATGATCTTCCCGAAGTTCTCCAACCAGACGCCAGGGTGCCACCGCGCCAACTCCTCGATCTCACTCATGGACCGTGGCGCCCGCTATCCCTTTCGGGGCGAACGATACACCCCACCGGCGCAGAACATCCCGGCCCTTCGCTAGGGATTCTTCCGGAGGTGCCGCCGGCGCCGTTGGCAAACCCTCGACCTTTAACGGGGCGTCCGCTCCCAGCATCCGCGCCTTGCGCTCCACCAGTCGGGATAGCGTCCCGCAGGCTTTCATCCGGGCTTCATATTCCTCAACCGTGATGGTGATCGGGCCCTTGGCCCCGTCCTTGACTGTCTCAATCGCAATCGATCCCCGAATGTGCGGGATCACGTAGGAAATCGCCTCGTCGATCTGCTGCAACATCATCTCCCGTTCCTGTGCCGCCAGGTCCAATGACTCCGCGCGTAGCTCCTTCCGCACCGTTTCAATGCAGTCATGGACGTGGGAAGCGGAACAGCCCAGATGCACGGCAATCGCCCGGATCGTCCACCCGTCGCACCGCAGGTCGAATGCCTTCCGAGCCTTCGATGCCATCCCCTCCCGGGCTCCCGGGCGGGTCTGCAGCCGCCTCATGTCCCCAGGCTTGCGGCCCGGGGGTTTCTTCTTGGGAGGTTTCGGCGCTGGCTTTTTGGCTTGTTTGGGAACCGGCTTCTGCGCTGATTTCTTTGGCTTCCTCTTCTTGGAATGTGGCTTTTTGGAAGCGTTCCCCTCTTTGGTGTTCTCGGTGGACACAATGATTGTCCCCTGACCACCGCCATTCCCAACGCAAGCTTTTTTCTCTACGCCGCGAACTTCTCCATCTTCTTCATGGCCGCCAGCAGGGAGGCTTCCGGCAAGTGCGTGTAGCTCCGGTTCACCGCCTTGCTCTCGTGTCCCACGAACGCCATGGCCACGCTCTCCGGCTCGCCCTGGGCTTTCAGCCAGGTCGTGCAAGTGTGCCGGAACGAATGGAACGACAACCCGGATGCCGCCCGCGGGCCGGCTCTCCCGACCCCGAGGGAAACATTGTTGTCCCGCGCCTCTACCATACCGGCGGATACCATGATCCGGTAAAACTGGTTGGAGAGGGTGCCCACCTTCCCCTTGCTAGATTCATAAATCTTGTGCGCCGCGGGAAACACGTAGGCCGAGGCGATCTTGCGCGACCGGATCCACTCACCATACCAGCCCACAAACGGTCTCGCCAGCGGGATTGCCATCTCGGCGCCCGTCTTGCGCGACTTGAACCGCCACCAGCCATCCTCGATGTTCTCCAGCTTCATCGACACGATATCCGAGAGCCGCTGCCCTGTGAACGCGCCCGCATGGATGATCCCCAGCCATTCCCCATCCGCGTGCCCGATCAGCTCCAGATATTGCGCCGTCGTGAACACCTTCTTTCCCGATCCGCCTTTCGGGGTTTTCAGCATCTTGATCTTCACCGCCGGCGACTCCGTAAGAATCCCATCGCTCCAGGCATCCCGCAGCGCCTGCTTCACGATCTTCAAATACACGTTAACCGTCACCGGCGCATACCGCGCCGCCAACCCATCCCGCCATCCCGCAAGCTGCCCCTGAGTCAGGTCCGACAACGGCAACTCCCATCCCGTCCCCAGATATCCCCCCAGCGACTTGAACACATCCCCAACCCGGTCCAGCGTCGCTTGCGCCAACTCCCGGCTCCTCCGAAGTTTCCACCGCTCAAAATACACCGCGCACGTTTCATTGGATACCAACTCCCCGTTGATCTCTTCAACCACCCGTGAAATGATCTTCCGAGCCTGTTCAGCAGTCGCCTTTTTCCGACTCGCCTCCTCCGCCGCCCAAGCAATCTTCTGCGCCTTCTTCTTGTCAGTGGTCCGCGTGCTCTCCTGCTTCCGGCGCCCGTCCGGAAGAGAGAAACAGGCATACCAGAACTGAGACTTCCGCTTCCTGACTACGCTTGCCATAATGGTCTAGGTATCAACACAGGTTTCAACATTCAAGCCTTATTTGACCTTTTATTGCTTTTATCCCTGTGTTTATCACAGAGAAAAGGGGGATCGGTGAGGGAGGGATTCGAACCCTCGGAACGGATGCCATCACCCATTTTACTCTGTAAAGTGTTCCACATGGAGCAAAAGTTTCAACACAGGTTTCAACACCATTTTCAAAGCAGTAGGAATTCGTTGTTTTCATTCACTCAAACCTTGCGGCGCTTGTAGAGCGCAACGGTCACAAGGCTGCCCAGACTCCCGAGAAAGATGCCCAAGCCGGTCAGGCTTCTTCCGCTGTAAACAAGATCCCACCAATGACAATCCCAACAAGGCAAAGCGTAAATCCGGTAAACAACCCGCATTTCTCCATCCATGTGCGATGGTTCATGTCCTGAATCTCAAGATTCTGACGGTGAGCCTGCTGGCCTACGGCCATTTCAAGAATGGTTTTAGCGGTGCCCGGACAGATGCGATCATATTCCCCCAACGCAGCCGGGGGAGGAAGCGGACCACTCCAGCTTTGTTCCAGCCGTTGTTCGACTGCGATAACCTGTCGGTTAGGCGCGGGACGATTTTGAAATTTCGCCACGATCGTTCAAATCCAGTTCAGGCTGCACCAAATGATATTCTACCTCATACCGGTGCAGGGCATCGGACAGATCAGCCCCGACGATTTTCCAGTCATCCCCAAGCAACTGATCGTTTGAACGCGAGAGATATGCGGGCCGCGGGCCTGCCTGGACGGTCAAAACAGAACCCATCCCAAACAGGAAATAATGTGCCATCTTTTTCAGGTGTGCCATCGGTTAAAAGATATTCTGCCAGAAAATCAGGTCAACCTTCATTTTTCAGATGAACAATGATCGGGGATGCAGACCAAGATAAAAAACAGAACCGCAACACCCGCAGTTGCAAAAGAATATTCCGAAGGAAATCCTCTGATTGCCAGCATGACTTGACCGATCGCTGGCAAAATAATCATGAGAATCCCAGCCATGATGCCATGATGGAATCCCAAGATAAGACTCCACACCCACACTGTCATTGCACCGATCGTCGCGATGATTTGAAGAAAGGTTCTCATTTCCATTCGGTTTGAGTGAATTGCTTCGATCCATATCGCTGGATGAAATATTCGTAGGCAGAATTGATCCGCTTGCATTCGTCTTCTGCGACGGCCCGTAGCCGGGCTCCGAGATGCGCAACTTTGTCTGGATGATATTCGGCAATCCGCTCGCGATATGCTTTCTTCACGTCCGAGATGGACACTTTTCCTTTCAGGCCAAGAACACGGCCATGTTGGATTTCAAGATGGGATTTTCGAATGTTCGGATGCGTGGAAACCTGCACCCACGGCCCGCCGATGCTTGTGGCATATTGATCCGTTCGCTCCACTCTCCCATCGCGGATCTCGCTCAACAGATGCACTTCATCACAAATCCAGACAGCAGTTTTCCCTCGCCGGATAAAAATATTCATGCAGAAACCATATTCGGTTGAATCCTATTGTATGAGATCGTCTTACAAATAGATCGATATTCTGATCATCGATCTTTTGATTTTGGATTTCGGGTCAACAAATAACCAACTGCGGCCATTCCTATACAGAACGCGATCTTTCCCGGATTCATGCCGTAAATAACTGCGGCAAATACCGCAGGCAGCAAGATGACACCAAGGATCTGGATTCCGGACCGTTTAACTCCATGATATTTTAGACTCAGTTGCGTCGCATGGGTCCCGAGAATAATTCCGACGACAGGAACCAGAATGCCTGAGATCATATACTTGATTGCATCTTCGATTGCCCGGACTGTCAATTCAGCAGGTAGATGATCTTCTCATCCAGCAAATCCCGCTGGTAGTTCATCCTGTGCCTTTCTCTTCGTCTGTCGGTGGCGGGGGAGTAGTATCCGCATTCGGTTTCCCATCGGCAGGAGGACTTTTTTTAAAGGTGCCGGGGTCTTCTGCCGCTTTGGGGAACGGCTCGATGTTCTCGGCCGGCGGTTGTGTCGCTTCCAGATATCCCAAGTAATCCTGGATTCTCTGCCGGATCCAGTCTTCTGCCGTCTGGCCAGCACGGGCCGCAAGGATCTGGATAATCCGCCATTCGTCTTCTGTCAGGTCCAGGCTCGCCCGGGTGTCCGTTGCCGCCCTCACCAGCCCTTCCGGCATCACCCCGAAGAAATATAGGTCCAACAGCTTCTTCTCCGAAGGTGCCAGCGCCCGGCGGCCGGTCTCAATGTTGGAGACGTGATTCCCATCGATCCCGATCAGCTCGCCGACATCGGCTTGATTGAGACCTTTTGCCCCTCGCAGGAAGCGCAGGTTCTCGGCTGTCGTCTCTGTGTGTTCGTTCATAACAATTCTCTTTATTAAACTTTTTTTTAGAAAACGCAAGATTTTTCTTGCTCAACTTTAGAAATCGCATATCGTGTGTGTGAAATCAAAGATCGCCGAATGCCAAACGACAACATGCCAAACGACCGCGAAGCCGCACAAATACAGGCGGAGATGACTGTTTCGCGTTTGCACAAGACGCTCGGGACATTGGTCGGAGACATGGGGGGCGCTCCGGTTGTGATGCAGATCGCGGATACGGAATTTGAGGTGAGCCACATTGGAGTTGTCGGCGGAGCGGCGAAAGATCCCCGCATCATTCTTTTCGTGAAAAACGGATCGGGTAGGTCGGATCGCCATCCTCATTTAGCCAACTCCCATCGGCCTTCGTCTGAAAGTCAAAGTGGTGGGAGCCTCCTGCCCAACAGCTCCGGAATTCCGCAAGAGGAATCGACGGTCCCCCGGCGCACTGTAGATATTTTGCGGTTTCTGGAAGCCCATCCAGACTCGATCCCAACACTGGCCAAAACACCCCTGATGGTCTGTCGGTATGAAGAAGCGCTTCGCCTTTGGCAAGAACTTGGCCGGCCTGATCCAGAATCATTGCCCGCTGAATCTCCCCTCCCAACGCTGATTCGGAACTTTCGCTCATCCGCCGAGCCTATCGCTCCGGCCGTCAATCTCAACCAGAAAGCATGACCATGCCAACGACACAAACACCCAAACGCCCACGCACCCTGATACGCTTCGACCTCGCGGCGATCTTGAAACCCGAGGAACTCGCAAAGTTTGAGGAAGCCGCCCGCGCCGCCGGGGCCAAGACCCTCACCGAGCATTTCCTCAACCTCACGCTCCGCCTGCCCGAGAACCGCCAAGCCGCCTGAGATGAAGCCAGATCTTTCATTTTGCTACAATTCAGCGGAGATCGACACGGAACTGGAATTCGATCTTTTGCCCCGGCTGCGTTCGGCGGGGACTGAGGATGAGTTCAGGAGGATCGCCGGGGAATGCCAGGAGAGGCTGAATAAACGTAGTCAACAACCTCGGCAACAGAGCACCTGTCGCCCGGATGAAGGAATTTCTCAATCTCATCCCGCAGAGCCCGAGATGACTCAATATCGGATGATACGATATTCTGGTCCGCAAGAAGCGGGTTCCGGCTGTCCTGCCCGGACAGAAACGCATCCAGAGGGGAGTAATCCTTAGACCTGTCGCGCTTATGAAGAGAAATCAGAAATTCTCGGGGCATTTGTCGAAGTCCAACCAGCTATCCGGTTTTCCCGGATACTTCAACCAGAAAGCCGCCTGATCGTATGGACGTTCTTCCCGTCTGGATCCGGCTACCGGCGCCGAAAAAAGAAGATGGCGAGATCGTGGCGCCCGCGCGGTGCCCGTTCACCGGACTCTCGGCTGCCAAGCTGTTCAACCTCGCGGTTCCCTGTGCGGCCAACGGGTTTAAGCCGCCGGTCCGTAGCGTGTCTGTTCCTACCGGCGCCGATCCCGAAACTTCAAAGAAAACCCCCAAGAATCACCGCAAGGGACGCTTCGTGCGCCTGATCCACCTTCCCAGCCTGTTGGCCTATCTGGACAGCCTGGCGGACCAACAAGCCCAAAAGGAGGCAGCATGAGCGGGATCGCTGGCAGATCCGGTGGCGGGCATGTCGGGGTGGCCATGTCGGGGGCGGGAATGCGCCGGTTTTCCGGCAAGAAACTCCACGACGCGCCGCTATCCAAGGCGGAAATCAAAGATCTTAACGCGCGGCTCAACGGCGCCCTCGGGATCAAGCAGCCGAACCGGGAGAAATCAATCTGCCACTTTTCCCATTTCGATTCTGCCGTGGCAGAACTCTCCACTCTTTCCACCGAAGAAGCGCTTTCCCGCTTCGTCGTCCTCATCGCGGAATGCTCGGGCCACAACTGGCGCGGCATCCGACCGCAGCTCGCCCGGATCCTTCTCGTGCTTTCCCAAATGGCCCGGCGTGACGGGTATTCCCTCCGCGTCGTGGCCGAAACCGCTCTCCACATAAAATGAACCAAGATCCCACCATCATCTGGGCCGGCCTGTGCCTGGTCCTCGCCACCGCCTCGTATTTCGCCGGCTATTCCCGCCGCGCGATCGACGAGGAAACCCGCCGCACAAACCGCCGCCGCACACCCAGCGCCAGCTACATCGAGAAGCTATGAGCACTCCCATCTACGCCAAGCAGCGCCTCCGGGCTCACAAGCTCCTGAATACCGCCTCCGACGCTCTCCGCGCCATCGTCAACGAGCGCCTGAACCTCGGCTCTGAAACCATCGAGGAGATCAATAACGCCCGGCAGAGCATCCAGAATGCCGGAAACGAACTTGACTGCCAGCCCGGCGCATGAAGACGGCCGTCTGGACCGCCCACCGCCGGAAGCTCAAACCCCGGTTCATGGCAGCAGGGATTACCCGGTGCGAGCTCCGCTATCCCGGATGCTGGCACGACAACGCCCTGGGATTCGCCCACGCCAAGAAGCGCCGCAACCTCCGGCCCGAGGAAGAGACGGTTGTCATCCTCGCCTGCACGAACTGCCACCAGCTCATCGAGCGCAAGCCCGAAGCCGAGATGGGAAAGATTGTCATGCAGACCATCCGCCAGCGCCGTGTCCAACCCTGATTTTCAGTCCAACCAACAAAACCAACACCAATAAACATGAGCATGTTCATCCAAACAGTCGGCCGGCTCAACAAAGCCGGAACCATCAACGAGCTCGACGAGCAACTCTCGAAGGCGGTCCTCGCGGTCCGCATGACAGGGAAAGTCGCCAAGCTCACCCTCGAATTGACCATCCGCCCGACATCCCCGGATTCGGAGACGGTGATGATCGAAGACAGCATCAAGGTCAAAACCGCCAGCCCTCCGCGCAAAGCCGCCATCTTCTTCACCACCGAAGACGGACGCCTCTCCCGCGAGAACCCCAACCAGCCGGATCTTCCCATGAAGATCGAAGGCGGGGCCGCGCAGGAAGAGGAAATCAAAACCGCAGTCGCCCAATAATCCACCATGTTAGACCAACTCAAAACCATTCCCACCGACGCAGGCGCAGGATTCCTCGCTGGCGTTGCCACAGAAATCAAGCAGGACGAGATCCAGGGACATCCCTTCATATTCAACCCGCTCACTGGCGAAATTAAGAGTCTCGAGAACCTCCTGTCGGCACCGCTCCGGCAGAAGATATCCCGACCGCTCTTCACGGTCTGCGACTTCATCGCCTACGTGAACCGGTTCAAACGCCCGGAAACCACCGTGTATTGCACGGATGGGCTCATCACCGCGGTGATCGACCACCGTGGCACCGAGGCCCCCACATGGGATGATCACGCCGTCACGGTGAAGATCGACCGCAGCGAGCCCCTGCTCCGCTGGCTCGAAAAAAACAAGAAACCGCTCAGCCAAGAGGAGTTCGCGGACTTCCTGGAAGAACGCGCTCTTGAAATCGTCGTTCCGCAGGCCGCGGAGATCCTAGAACTCGTTCAGGAGCTCCACGTCACCAAGAACAGCAGCGTTAGAAGCTCTGTTCGGAACAACGGCAGGCACTCCATCGCCTTCAACCAGGATCAGCAGATCAAAGGGGCCGGCGGCGGTGTGGATCTTCCCACCTCGTTTGAGATCCGGATCGAACCGTTCAAGCGCCAGAAGGTGACAACCGATATTCGGGCACTGCTTCGCGTGAAGCTCCGGGAAGAGAAACCGGTGTTCGTCTTCGACTTGCAGCGCGTCGAAGAACGCTTGGAACAGGCCCTTGGCGAGATCACCGAAACCATCAGCGACCTTACCAAACTCCCGGTCTATCGCTGATCCCAACCCCGGGCGGAGTCCGATCCTCCTCCCGACTTCCATCTTATGACCACCCGCACCTGGCCATTCGGTTTCGCCTTGCAGGCATCTGTCGTCACCGTGTTTCCCGGGGGACATTCCCCAGAGACGCCCAAATGCACCCTCCTCAAAGACAATCTCGGAGAAGGCCACGTTCTCATGGGCATCACCCACGACATACCACCAGTTAAGGGAAAGACCGTGAAGATGGTCTTCACCGAAGGCGGTCCGAACGGCGGGTATTTCAAGATCACCGAAGAGCTACCCTGCACCGTATGAGCGAGGCTCTTCCGATCATCATGGTCGCCCTGGCATCGGTTATTGTTCCGATTTCCTACATCGCGATCTTCGAGCCCGTTTGGTTTCCTCCCGCTTACTGGAGATTCAGCCACCGCAACGGGTGCGGGCGTCAGGAGTTCAAGACCCTCCGCAGGGAAGCGCTTTCTTCCTCCCGTATTCTGACCCTCCTCGGCCATATTGTTGAAGTCGTGGAATGGGATGTCCGCGCCGCGTGCCCAAAGTGCGGACGCATCCACAGGTTCACTGTCAGGACCGCCAATCCGATCCTACAACACGACGATGAATAGCGACACTCCGGAGACAGACGCCTTTTACAACCGGTTTGGCCGGACCTGTGACGATGAGGTTGAGTTTGCGCAGAAGCTCGAACGGGATCGCAACGAACTTCGCACAGTCGCCATGGAAAATGGAAACGCCGCCGCCATTGCCATCACCGGCCGCAACAAGGCCCGGAAAGCACTGGCAGTCGCAATCAAAACGAAATCACCGGTTTCCAAAAGCATCGTTGAAGAGTCCCTATCTGCCCTTTGGTTGATCGCAGGCCTGTTGGCTTGGTCCAATGGATTCAAATGGTTCGCCGTGTTTCTATTTTGTAAATCCGCCGTGGACACCCTGGCAGCATTATTCGCCAGCGAATCCAATAAGGAGGATCAGTGAAAGATCGTCCCATTCTATTCAGTGCGCCGATGGTTCGCGCGATTCTCGCCGGACACAAGACTCAGACCCGGCGGATTGTGAAGCTTCCTCTGATCGATCCTGATTTTGGATGCGAGATTGCCGGATGTGAGACTGCAAGCGTTCTAAGGCAAAGCCCTTCTATTTGCCCTCACGGCCAGCCCGGGGACCGGCTATGGGTGAAGGAGACGTTCTCGGCTTATGGATGCTTTGGAGTGGATGGAAGGATTGTTTACCGCGCTGACATTCCTGATGGAAAACAACCGAATGGACTTCACTGGAAGCCATCCATCTTCATGCCACGCAAGGCCAGCCGGATCAAGCTGGGGATCACGGATGTCAAGGTAGAACGATTGCAGGACATCAGCGAGGCGGATGCGCTGGATGAAGGATGCCCCGGGGATTGCGAATACCACGGACACCCAACACAAAAATGTAGTGATTGGTATCGGATCCTTTGGGAATCCATCAACGGCCCCGGATCATGGGCAGCAAACCCATGGGTGTGGGTCATCACTTTCACAAGGGTTGTATGAAACATTTTCGCAACCGGAGCAATGCAGTATCGGACCAAGGAGAAGCCAGCCGTTTAACTGGATATCCCCGAGAAGCGAGTAGGCAAGTGCGCTCCAATAATACACCAGCAGGAGAAGGGAGAACGCCTTCCCGACCGGGTTCATTTAAGCCCCGGCAGCGCGTGACCGCCGAGAGAGTTCGGCACCAATTTTCTTGGCAGGCGGAACAGGGACCGCTGGGAAACGTGAACGCCGTCTTTGACGGTAGGACGAATCCTCTAATTGCCGATAGTCGATCAGCGCTGATCGATGGGGATCACCGGCCAAGAAATCTTTTCTTATGAGCGCCAGATTCACATGCCGGATTCTCCGGGAGACAGACAAGGCCCTGCAGATCCGGCAGGAAATCCCCAATCGCCACACCACCACCGCATGGATTCCCCGCAGCCAGTGCAAACACATTTTCAAACTTCCCGATGACGGGAAGGGAAGCCCGGCCACCATCACCACGGCGGACTGGATTATCGAAGAGAAAGGTTTGATCGAAAACGCATGAACGAACTCAAATTCAAACGCAACTATCTCCGGCAGGAGAACAAGAAGTATCCGGCGACATTAGTTCCTGTTTCCAAGGACCAATGGGTTCCAAACAGCGCGACAAACCGGGTGGCCGTCTGGAGATCCAACAAGTTCTTGGTCCAAGCATTTGAAGAAGCGGGAGGATTCATCCGGCTATCTATTGCCCGGGCAGAACTCAACAGCAATGGGAGTTGGAAGGACGGGCTTTCTTGGGATGAACTCCAGCGCCTGAAAGCGGAAGCCGGATTCGGTGTGTATGATGCTTTTGAAATCTATCCAGCCAACCGGGATGTCGTGAACGTGGAAAACATGCGACACCTCTGGGTTTCCCCCTCGCATCTCCCTCAAACCTGGAGGGCATCGCGTGCCTAAGATCATCAAAAAGACACGCGGGACCGGCGCCAGCTTTTCCGTCCCATCTCAGGCCATCACCATCGGGAAATTCCGGATCGTCACATTCCACGACGGCAGCGCCTGGATTCTTCACCACGAAGGCGAGGGGATGCAGACCACCACGGCCAAGCTCGAAAAGGCCATCGAAGCATTCTGGAGGGAAGAGTTTTGAAATACCTCTCCGTTTGCTCCGGAATCGAAGCGGCCACGGTCGCATGGCATCCGCTCGGCTGGGAAGCCGTGGCCTATGCCGAGATCGAGCCGTTCCCGTGCGCGGTCCTTTCACACCATTACCCGAACGTCCCGAACCTCGGCGACATGACCAAATACCATGACTGGAACATCCCACCAATCGACCTTCTTGCTGGAGGAACCCCCTGCCAATCGTTCTCAGTCGCGGGACTGCGAAAAGGATTGGATGATCCTCGTGGCAACCTCGCCCTTACATTCCTTGCCATTCTTGACCGCTTCCGGCCCCGCTGGGTGGTCTGGGAGAACGTCCCCGGCGTCCTATCCTCTACAAGTCACCCCGCTCCGGATCCGGTGCCACCGCCAAACCCGATGGACATGGAGCTCGACGGACAGGAAGTGGACACCGCAGACGCTTACGAATCAGAAGAACTACACGCATTCCAATGCTTCCTGGCCGGACTTTCAGAACTCGGCTATGGGTTCGCCTACCGGATTCTTGACGCTCAATACTTCGGAGTTCCCCAGCGCCGCCGCCGTCCCTTCGTTGTCGGATATCTTGGAGACTGGAAACGTCCCGCGGCGGTATTATTTGAGCGCCACTGCCTGCAAGGGCATCCTGCGCCGGGCAGACAAACGGGGAAAGGCATTGCCCCCACAATTAGCAGCCGCCCTTCGGGCGGTGGCGGACTCGGCACAGACTTCGCCCTCGACGGAGGCTTGATTGCCGGCACGCTGAAAGTCCGGGATGGCGGAGGATGCGGGCCGGAAGGACCGGATGCGGCCTATGC
>SESA01000102.1_pt1 | contig 57894 bp, 55 predicted proteins | sample 3171451 | NCBI WGS metagenome assembly SESA01 (sample SAMN06051862, study PRJNA518727) | freshwater metagenome | biome: subpolar coniferous forest; feature: holomictic lake; material: water; isolation source: holomictic Lake 227, 8 m depth | place: Canada: near Kenora, Ontario | collected...
GAGATGACATGGGATACAAGTAAAGTACAATCAGGTGTATATTACTTCTTTTATTATGTTGCTAATATTAAAAGGATTGGGAAGATTGTTGTTATTTAGTCATAAAGATTTTTTAAGGTTGTGAAGTTCATTATAAACCAATTATCGACCATTTCGATGAGAAACATTTTATTAATTATCCTGGTTTTTATCCTGCTTAAGGGACAATTCCTGAAAGCACAAGTCTATATTCCTTTCCCCGATTCAAATGCCATGTGGACAGACAGGATTTATGATCCTTCGTGCAACCTTGTGGGCGAATGTTCAATAAACCAGTATAGAATCACAGATGATACATTGATTAATGGAAAGATTTATAAAAAGCTAATAAAATCAGGATATCTGATAGATCAGAATTTTCATTATACTTTTTATTCAGAGTATGCAGGCGCGTTCAGGCAGGAAGTTAATAATAAGAAAGTATTTTATTTCCCACCTTATGGTTATACACAGGCAGACACTCTTCTGTACGATTTTAACCTGAATGTTGGCGACTCTTTACCTTTATCCTATATTTACTCGTTTAATTTCTGTGATGCAGTCATTGATAACATTGATTCCGTTGCGGTTGGTAATTTATACCATAAGAGATTTCACATTTCAACTGTTGGCACTCCACCATGGGGTCAAACCTGGTTAATTGAGGGAATAGGTTGTACTCATGGTTTGTTTGGAGGAATTTGTGTCATTTGGGAAGGATCGCAGGACTTAACCTGTTTCACTCAGGGCGATACGCTTAATTATCCGGGATATAGCTCAGATTGCAATATTATTACTTCAGTACCGAATTTGACGAATAATCCTGACGCTATTATACCTTCTCCAAATCCTGCTAATAACATATTGTCTCTATCATTTCCTGCAAATTTTCATAATGCAGAAATTGAGATATATAATTATTCCGGTTTGAAATTCTATCGTTTTTCAGGAGAAATAATCAATGGAAATTTTGACATCGCTGTCATCAATTAGGCAGAGGGAGTTTATATTTTAAGAGTTAAAACTCCTACTGCAACCATGATATTCAAAAAGTTTATTGTAATTCATAGATGAGAATAAATTTCGAAAAAAAATGAAGAAGGAAAATGAGACTTTCGAAGTTCCTGAAGCACATCAAAAACTGGTCATGGAACGATTTAGGAGGATAAGAAAAAATCCAGAAAGACTTTTAGATTGGGATAAATCGAAAAAAGCGCTTAAACCCAGATGACAAAAGATGTTGATAAATATAATTGATATGAAGGTTAAAATCATTGAAACTGAACAAGAATACGATAAAGCGCTGAAGAGACTTGAGGTCATTTTTGATGCTGCTGCTGATTCCCCCGAAGGGGATGAGGCAGAACTATTAGGATTATTGATTGAGAAATATGAGGATGAACATTATCCGATTGAAGATCCAAAACGAATCCTTGATAACTGACCACTAAACCAATTACTCATTGATTCTTCAGCGCTAGATCAACCCACTCAGAAGGAAAGGTAAAAATCCCAGTAGGATAGTAAGCAGGGTCAGGAAAAGTATGTGGACTTTATAGGAAGGGCTTGCCTGCAGATCGGGGCCATGGCCTTCCCTGAAATACATGGCGATGATGGGTTTGAAGTAATAGCCTACGCTTACAGCTGAACCTGCAATGGCAATGATGACAAGCCACAGCCAGCCTTGTTCGATGGCAGCAGCAAACAGGAAATACTTTCCTATAAATCCCGCTAATGGCGGAATTCCCGTAAGCGAGAGGGTGGACACCGCAAGGGTGAAAGCTTCTATGCGATTGTTTTTACTTAGTCCGTTAAAGGATCCGAAGTAATCGTTCCCCCTCGATTCCCTTACCAGGATGAGGATGGAGAATGCTGCGATGGTTGCAACAGAATATGTAAATGCATAAAACAGCAGTGCATTCGCCGTATGCACTGAAAATGCGACCATTGCCAGCATCATATATCCCGAATGCGAGATACTGGAATAAGCCAGCATCCTTTTAAGGTTTGGCTGATAGATCCCTGTGACATTCCCGATCACGATGGTGATCCCGGCCATGATGGCAACCGTCATCTCCCAAACCCCGTGGATTCCAAAGAACGCAATGCTGAAAAAACGGTACATAGCCACCACGCTGGCAGTTTTGACAACAGTAGCCATAAAAGCTGTCAGAAGCGTTGGCGTGCCTTCATATACATCGGGCGCCCAGAAATGAAAGGGAGCAATTGCTATCTTAAAAGACAAGCCAATGATGAGCAGAAAAAGCCCGGCCTTGAACATGGGAGGTAATCCCCCGGCTGCATGCTCAGCCACAAAATAATGGATCTTATACAAATCAAAGGAGCCGCTGGAACCATAGATGAGGGCTATTCCGAATAGCAGGAACCCCGACATGAACGAGCCCAGCAGAAAGTACTTCAGTGTAGCTTCGTTGGATGTAATCGCTTCTTTGTGGCTACCGGCAAGCACATACAGGGCAATAGACAAAGTCTCCAGCCCGATGAACAGCATGATCAGGTTGCCGTAATAACTCATCAGCACCGCGCCCACTAAAGCGAAGATCATGATGGCATAAATGTCGTCGAGAGGGCGGATGACCTTTCGGTAATACTGGGCAGCAAACATGAAAATAAGGAAAGTTGAAAAGATCATCACCGCACTGAACGCAATGCCCGTATTATCGATGATGAGCATGTTGTTGAACAGGCTGTGGTTCATGTTCCAGTGCAGAAGCGTCAGCACCAGCGATACCAGCAGCCCGACTAGTATCAACGGCAGCAGCCACGTCTTCTTCTTGAGTATCCCCAGGAAGAGCACCAAAACACCTAAAACCGATAACGATACTATGCTATTCATCTTTCTCGTGACACGTGACACGTGACACGTGGTAGGTGACTTAATTCATAATTCAACATTCGAGTATTCGAGTATTCTCTATTCATTCGACATTCAACATTCGTTATTCTATTATTCGATTATTCATCTTACAATGCCAATAACCTGTCCGACCCCATCCTCCGCAAGCTTCAGAAACATCCCCGGCGCAACGCCTATCCAAATCACCAAGATCACAACCGCGATCAAAGGTATCATTTCCTTCCAGTTCAGGTCGCTGATGTTCTCAGTCACTTCATTGGTATTTCCGAGCATCACCCTCTGGTACATCCACAGCATGTACACCGCCCCGAAAATGATCGTAAGCCCGGAAACGGCTGCAAACACTGCATTATATTTAAACAAGCCCAGCAGGATCAGGAATTCTCCCACAAACCCGTTTGTAAGTGGCAGTGCAATGCTCCCCAGTAAAATGATCATGAAAAATACCGCAAGCCTCGGGGCTTTCAATGCAATTCCCCCAAGCGCTGCAATACTGCTGGTTTTAGTCCGCGCTTCGATGTACTGAATGATAATAAAAAGCCCCACAATATTGATCCCGTGCGAAACTATCTGGATTATGGCTCCTTGCATGGCCTGTGCGTTAAGCACCATAACCCCTGCGGCAACCAGTCCGAGGTGTGCTATGGAAGAATAGGCCACAAGCCGCTTCAGGTCATCCTGCCTGATGGCGATCAGGGAAGCATACACGATCCCGATAACAGGGAAAATTACGAAAAGTCCGTTTGTCTCATGAAGCACCCCGTAAGTAATCGGGACCATCCATCGTATCATCCCGAACAGTCCCATCTTCGACATCAATCCGCCAAGCAGCATGCTGCCTGAATACGGAGCAGTCACATAGGTATCGGGTTGCCAGGTGTGGAATGGAAATACGGGCACCTTGATGGCAAAGGCAATGAAAAACGCCAGGAACACCCACACCTGTTCTTCCGGACTGAGGATGCTCGCGTAAAGCCAGATATGATCGAAGGAATGCGGCAGCGGAGTCCTGAAATACAGGTAAATCAAGGCAACCAGCATCAGCAGACTGCCGGTAAAAGTGTATGCAAAGAATTTTAATGTTATGCGGATGCGGTTTTCCCCTCCCCAGTAAGCTGCTATGAAATAGGCAGGGATCAGGCTCAGTTCCCAGAAGATATAAAATACCATCCCGTCAAAGGATGTGAAAACACCGATCAGCCCAGCCTGCATCAGCATGATCAGGCTGTAAAAGGATGAGGGCCGCGAAACTTTTTGTCCGAAGGAAACATAAATGATGATAGGGACCAGGAAAGTCGTAAGCAATGTCATCAGCATGCTCAGTCCGTCCATGCCGAACTTCAGGGTAATGCCGTAATCGGCAAGCCAGTCGAACCGGAACAGCAGTTGGCAATGACAATACAGGAAATATTGGACCAGCGCCGCGACAGAGATGCCGAACTCAACCAAAGCCGCCGACAAGGCCAGGTAGCGCACGCCCTTCTCGTCTTTCACGAAGAAGAGGCCCACAGAGACCAGCAATGGCAATACGATCAGTATCAATGTCAGCATCAGAGAATGATATTAAAAAACAGTATCAGGATAATCCCGATAATCATGAAAAACAGGTAAGCCCCCACATGTCCGGCCTGCAGATAACGCATCAGGTTGCTGAACCTCACAACGAGAATCCCTGTTCCATCAACAATACGGTCGATGAACCTGACCTCGACAAACTTATGCAACGCACCCGAAAGCCATAGTGCAGGCTTCACGAAAACCGCATCGTAGATCTCGTCAATGTAGAATTTATTTTCGGCCAGCCGTGCAAAAAGGTGTCGCGTGGTGCGTGGCACGTGATCCGCATCCTGCATCCCGTATCCTGCATCCTGCATCCTCTCTCCTGCATCCCGCTTCCCGAACTTCCTGTATGCCCTGAAAACCATCAGCAGCACCAGCAGAATTACCAATCCAATATTCAGCCATTCCCTGCTCTCCGGGACCATCAGATGAGGAAGATGGTTAAGCCTGACAGCATCGGCAAATACCGGGGCGAGAAAATCTTTCAGCATTCCGCTTCCTCCCATGATCTCAGGAATATTCAGGAAACCCCCGAAACATGCCAGAAAGGCGAGTACCATAAGAGGTACTGTCATCACCGCCGGGGATTCATGAATCTTCATTGATTGCGGATGAGATCCCCGGTTGGTTCCGAAGAAAGTTAGAAAGAACAGGCGGAACATATAAAAGGCCGTCAGCATTGAAGCTGCGATTGCAATGATCCATAACGGCTGACTGTTAGCAAATACCGAAGCCAGGATCTCATCCTTTGAAAAGAATCCCGAAAGTGGCGGAAGTCCGGCAATAGCCAGGGTAGCGATAAGGAATGTCCAGTATGTTTTAGGCAGCGATTTCCGCAATCCGCCCATCTTCATAATATCCTGCTCCCCATCCAGGGCATGGATCACACTTCCTGCGCCCAGGAACAGCAGGGCTTTGAAGAAAGCATGGGTCATTAGGTGGAACATGGCGCCTGTAAATGCCCCAACACTTAGTGCAAGGAACATATACGCCAGCTGGCTGATGGTCGAATAGGCCAGCACTTTCTTGATATCGTTCTGATAGATGGCTATTACTGCCGCAAGCAGCATGGTTGCAAGCGAGACAATACCGATGATCTCCATGGTAAGCGGTGCAAGCACATAAAGCACTCCCGACCTGGCCACCATATAAACTCCTGCCGTAACCATGGTTGCCGCATGGATCAGGGCCGATACCGGGGTCGGACCGGCCATGGCATCGGGAAGCCAGGTGTAGAGCGGGATCTGTGCGCTTTTACCCACCGCGCCCACGAACAATAAAAGAGTGATCGCAACCAGAACCCCTGACCCGGAACTCAGCACCTTCGCCTGCTCAAACACTCCGTTATATGTGAACGTCCCGAACGTATAGAAGATCAGGAACATTCCCAGCAGGAAACCCAGGTCGCCTATGCGGTTCATGATGAATGCCTTCTTTGCCGCATTGTTGAACTGCTGGTTTTTAAACCAGAAACCGATAAGCAGGTATGAACATAATCCCACACCTTCCCATCCGATGAACATCACCACATAATTCCCTCCCATCACCAGGATCAGCATGAAAAACACGAACAGGTTCATGAATGCGAAGAAACGGTTGAAGCCCTCGTCATGCGACATATATCCCACCGAATACACATGGATCAGGAAACCCACGCCAGTAATGATCAGCATCATCAGGATCGACAAGGGGTCGATGAGGAACTCGAAGGGAATGGAAACTGGGCCGAGGGAAATCCAGTCAAAGTATTGAATGTCGAATGTCGAATGTCGAATGTCGAATGTCGAATGATAAGTCAGTAAAATAGTTGCAGAAAAGACAAAAGAAACCAGGATCGTGCCGGGGCCGATGATTGCTGCAAGTTTTTTCGGAATGCTGCGATATCCCAGGCCCAGGATGATGAATCCCAGGAGCGGTAATAAAGGAATCAATGTAAGCAGTATCGTCATCTCAGTTTTTACAGTGTGTTAGGCCTTTTCGCCATTTCGCCATTTCGCCATTTCACCATTTAAGCTTATTCAGCACATCAATATCAATCGAACCCGTGGTCTTGAAAATAAGCACAATGATCGCCAGCCCGATTGCAACTTCCGCAGCTGCAACCACCATAATGAAGAACACGAAAATCTGTCCGGCCGGGTCATTCGAATAAGCCGAAAACGCAGCCAGCAACAGATTGATCGAATTGATCATCAGCTCCACCGACATAAGTATTACCAAAGCATTCCTTTTAATCAACACCCCAACCACCCCGATGCAGAACAGCAGCGAGCACAGAATAAGGTAGTGGCTTATGGGGATGGAAGTTATTGCGGTCATTTTATTTTGAATATCGAATATTGAATGTCGAATATCGAATATCGAATATCGAATGTTAAGAATTGTTTGATTTACGTTTATGAGCTGTTTGAATACTTTTTACGTAGATTGATATCAGTTCATTACATTCCATAAAACATTTATCCAATTCATCAGCATTTGTGGTAAACGGTTTTGCATTAATAATCTGAAGTGCTATATGTGTTTCTCTGAGTTCTTTCAATCCTATCTTCATTTTGTGTATAAAGTCACTGATCGATTCTGCCCCCTTCGCTTCTCCATAATTAAGCGCAGGCGAAAGTCCTGAACGAATTATCTGGCCGGCCAAATATTTTCCCGCCTGTGTTCCGGGCAATGATTCAGCTAAAGAAATTATCATCACCGAAAACCTGATCAACCTTTCCTCAAGATCATATTTTCTTTTCTCATTTTCCATTCAACATTCGACATTCGACATTCGACATTCGACATTCATATCTGCTCCTTCTTCCCCAGCAGCACCGCTCCCACCATCGCCGTCAGAAACAGTATCGACGACACTTCGAACGGAAGCATGTAGTCCTTGTAGAGTATACGGCCAAGATCCTTGACCAGCCCTATCTGCGAATCGACAGGATGTTCTGCCAGGTGAATATCATATCCCCTGAACACCCCGATAAGCACCATGCCCAGCATGGCTCCTGCAATGATGGCTGCGGCCTTGACCCAAATGGGCTTTGGCGAGCGCTCATCCTTGTTCAGATTTAAAAGCATCACAGTAAACAGGAATAGCACCATAATGGCGCCGGCATACACTATAATATGAACGATCGCCAGGAACTGGGCGTTCAACAGGATGTAATGTCCTCCGATTGCAAAAAATGTAAGCGTAAGATACAGCACGCTGTGGATGGGCTTTTTCGATAAAAGCACCATCACCCCGCTGTATAAGGCAAGTACGGATAAAAACCAGAATATGTAGTTAGTGAACATTATGCCTCTGATTCTTGTCTTTTTTAAATTCCAGAACTTCCGGGGTCTGACGCTTCGAAACATCTATTCGCTTTGCAGGATCGACAGGTTCTACAAGCATATCTTTCCCGTAAATAAACTTATCCCTTTCATACTCCGAATGTACAATTTCTTTGGTAAGAAAAATAGCTTCCTTCGGACAGGCTTCCTCGCATAATCCGCAGAAAATACATCGGAGCATGTTGATCTCGTAAGTGGACGCGTATTTCTCCTCACGGTAAAGTTTCTCCTCTCCCGGCTTGCGTTCAGCAGCTATCATGGTAATTGCTTCGGCCGGACAGGCAACAGCGCATAATCCGCAGGCAGTGCAACGTTCCCGTCCCTCATCATCGCGCTTGAGAACATGCCTGCCGCGGTAGATCTCCGAAAACTCACGTTTCACTTCGGGATATCGTACCGTGGTTTTCCGGGTGAACAGGTGACCAAGGGTGATCCACATTCCGCCAAGGATTGCAGGCAAATAGATCTTCTCCCAAAAAGTCATCTTTTTGTTGGAAACCACTTTGCTCCTTTTGGTCAGTTCGTTCACAGCACTTATTGGTTTAACAATATTACAACCCCGGTTATCAGCACATTCAGAATAGCCAGTGGTATCAGTCCTTTCCATCCAAGCCGCATCAGCTGGTCATACCTGAAACGAGGCAGGGTCCAGCGGATCCACATGAAAATAAATCCGAAAAACGTGATCTTGGCAAACAACACCAGGAAACTTACAAAGGCAAACGCATTGGGGGAAAGACCAAGCTTGTCGATAAAAGGAAAATGATATCCGCCCATAAATAAAGTCGCCATTACGGCTCCAGAAATGAACATGTTGATGTATTCGGAAAAGAGGTAAAACCCGAGTTTCATACTGCTGTATTCGGTATGGTACCCGCCAACAAGTTCGGTCTCACATTCGGGAAGGTCAAAGGGCGAGCGGTTGGTTTCGGCGAAAGCGCAGACCAGGAAAATCAGGAAGGCCACTGGCTGGTACCATATGTTCCAGTTAAAGCCCTGCTGCTGGTTTACAATTTCCCGCATGCTCAGTGAGCCTGTCATCATCACAATTGCAATGATCGACAAACTCATGGCCAGTTCGTAGCTGATCATCTGTGAGGATGCGCGGATTGCACCCAGCAAGGCATATTTGTTGTTCGAGGCCCATCCGCCCACCATGATACCGTAAACACCGATGGAAACGATAGCAAAAATGTAAAGAATCCCAATGTTCACATCGGCCATCTGCAGGCTGTAAGTTTGTCCGTTGATTACGATGTCGGGCCCCCATGGGATCACAGCGCTGGTGAGGCAGGCGATGAGCATGGTAAGCGAAGGTCCGAGTATGTAAAGGAATTTATCGGCCGTATTCGGCATGAATTCTTCCTTGAAAAAAAGCTTGATGCCGTCGGCAAGCGGCTGAAATAAACCCCAGGGACCTGCACGGTCGGGGCCCAGGCGATCCTGGAAGAAACCCGCCACCTTTCGCTCGATCAGGGTCGAATACATGGCAACCACCAGGCTCAGCACGAGAACGGCCGAAGCAAGAATGGTTTTAAATATGATATTCGTCCACATCATTCCTGGGGTTCAGTTGTTCCTGCGATCGGGTCGATGACCGATCCTTTTTTCATATCTACATAATGGTTGGCCGAGATCACCGACTGCCGCTTGATCCTGCGCGGACCCTCGATCACCCAATCATTAATGTCTTTCTTTTCAAACCTGCATTCATTGCAGATGAATTCCTCAAGTTCCCCGAACTGGTCTTTGCGGCCTGTTATACGGTAAATCTCATTGCCAAACATCCATGCGGTGACCTTTCCGCTGCATTTGCTGCATTCACGGTGGGCGTTCATAGGATTCAGGAACCACACCCTGCTTTTAAACCTGAAGGTACGATCGGTAAGCGCTCCCACTGGACAAACATCGATCATGTTCCCCGAAAAATCATTGTCAATCGCTGTCTGTATAAAGGTACTGATCTCCATCGTATCTCCCCTGTAAAGCATCCCGTGGGCCCGCTTTTTGGTGATCTGCTCTGCAGTGAGAACACAGCGGTAGCAATGGATGCAGCGGTTCATATGAAGTTTGATCAGGGGGCCGATGTCGATTACCGGGTATTCCCTGCGAGGTTCTATGGTCTCAGTTTCCTCCATGCCAAAACCAAAGCTCAGATCCTGGAGATCACATTCCCCGGCCTGATCGCAAACGGGGCAGTCGAGCGGATGATTCAGAAGCAGGAATTCCACAACTCCCTTGCGTGCTTCCTGTACCTCGGCCGAAATGGTATTCTCAACAACCATCCCGTCCTGCACCGGAGTGCTGCATGAAGCCACCAGCTTGGGCATGGGCCGCGGATCCTTGGCCGAGCCATGTGTAACTTTAACAAGGCAACTCCTGCATTTCCCCCCGCTTCCCTTCAGCTTTGTATAATAGCACATCGCCGGCGGCACGACCTTGCCTCCGATCATGCGCGCAGCCTGAAGAATGGTGGTGCCTTCTTCGACTTCGATCAATATGTTGTCTATCGTTACTTTAAGCATTTTGCTCTTGGTTCTAAAAATTACGAAGCCCGAAGCCCGATTTACGATTGTATTTTCGAATCACGATTCCAGAATTATGAATATTGATCCTTAAATTGTGAATCGTAATTCGTCCTTCGTCAATGAAATCGTAAATCGGTCCTCGTAAATCGTAAATCATTTTATATGTTTTTCAAATTCCCCCCTGAAGTGTCGTATCGCACTGGCAACCGGCCAAGCAGCGGCATCTCCAAGCGGACAAATCGTATTTCCTTCAATATTTTTCGCTACCCTTACCAGCAGGTCAATATCACTCTTCCTGCCCTGTCCGTGCTCAATACGGTAAAGTATCTTCTCCATCCACCCCGTCCCTTCCCGGCAAGGCGAACATTGTCCGCACGACTCATGCCTGTAAAACCTCGTCAGGTTCCAGGTATTCCTCACAATACAGGCATCTTCGTCATACACAATGAAGCCACCCGACCCCAGCATGCTGCCGCTCACAAAATCCCCTTCAGCAAGAGATTCATACGAAAGCAGCCTGGGCTGTCCTTTCGCCGTGTTCAGGATGAGATCGGCCGGAAGTATCGGGACTGATGATCCGCCGGGTATTACAGCCTTGAGCATCCTGCCGTTTTTGATCCCCCCGCAGTATTCTTCAGAATACAAAAAATCTTCGACCGGGAGTCCCAGTTCTATCTCGTACACCCCGGGTTTGTTGATATTCCCGCAGGCCGACATCAGCTTGGTACCTGTGCTTTTCCCGACACCCAGCTTCGAATACGTCTCCCCTCCCATATTGATGATTGGGCCGACTGTTGCCAGGGTTTCAACGTTATTCACGACAGTGGGACAGTCATACAATCCCTTGTATGCAGGGAATGGTGGCTTGATCCGCGGATTGCCCCGCTTACCTTCAAGAGATTCGAGCAAGGCAGTCTCTTCTCCGCAGATATATGCCCCGGCCCCGGGATGAACCCAGATCTCCAGTGAAAATGGTGTTCCAAGGATATTCTTTCCCAGGTAATTGTTTTTCTTTGCTTCGCGGATGGCTGTTTCCAGTATGCCTACAAGATATTTGAACTCTCCCCTGATATAGATGTAACAGGTGTTGACACCGAGTGCATAACTGGACAAAATAAGGCCTTCGATCAGCAGATGCGGAAGTTTCTCCATGAGATAACGGTCCTTGAAAGTCCCGGGTTCGCTCTCATCCGCGTTGCAGACAAGGTAGCGCGGACTCTCACATTTCCGGTCGAGGAAGGTCCACTTGAGACCGGTAGGAAACCCCGCTCCTCCCCTTCCCCTGAGCCCCGACCTGACCACCTCCTGCTGAACCTGCACAGGGGTCGTGTCAAGAAGGCCCTTGTCGACCGACTTGTAGCCTCCATGCTCCCGGTAGACCTCGAAGGCCCGGATACCCGGTACATTGGCCTTATCTAGGAGAATTGCTCTGCCCATCCCTGTGAAGTTCCTTCTTTTCCTGATTTCTGCCGGAGGTCTTCAATTACCTTTTCGACCTGCTTCGGTGTCATATGTTCGTAAAATTCGGTATTGACCTGCATAGACGGACCGCTTCCGCATGCTCCCAGGCATTCCACTTCCTTGAGTGTGAACATCCCGTCGGACGTGGTTTCCCCGGTTTCAATATGAAGATAATCCTTGATATGCTGCAGCACCTCTTCTCCTCCACAGATCGCGCAAGGACCAGTATGGCAAACCTCCAGCACGTATTTTCCCATATTTTCCAGATAAAACATTGAATAAAACGTGGCTACCTCGTAAACCTCCATTGGATTCAGGTTCAGAAGCGAAGCCACATAATCCATGACATCTACGCTGAGGTAACCACCAAGTTCTTCCTGGGCGATATGCAATACCGGCAACAATGCCGATTTTTGCCTTCCTTCAGGATACCTGCGGATGAGGGAGCGTACCTTCTCCATCATTGCATCACTGAACGCAACACTCCTGTTCTCCCTCACAAACAAATGATGATCAATAACGTTCCCTCTCTTCATTCTTAGTTCTTCATTCGATTATTCGAGTATTCTCTATTCATTCAATATTATTCACGAAATTGTTTATTTTATTGGTGTTCATTACGGCTTCGCCGAACACTATTCAATATTCAATATTCGACATTCTCTAGGCATCCAGCTCCCCCGCAATCACATTCATACTGCTCATCGTCAATATCGCATCAGAAAGCACTCCTCCGCGTATCATCTCAGGATAAGCCTGGTAATATATAAAGCTGGGCCTGCGGAAGTGCAGCCTGTAGGCTGTGCGTCCACCGTCGCTTACAAGGTAAAAACCAAGCTCCCCGTTCCCTCCTTCTACCGAATGATAAACTTCCCCCACCGGTGCATCGATTTCGCCCATCACGATTTTGAAATGATAAATCAGGGCTTCCATTTTACTGTAAACTTCTTCTTTCGGCGGAAGGTAAACATGTGGTGCATCTACATGATAATTGCCTTCGGGCAGGTTGTCGAGGGCATTCCTGACAAGTTTCAGGCTCTGCCATATCTCCTCCTGCCTTACACAGAAGCGGTCGTAAGTGTCGCCGTTGGTCCCGACAGGTATGGTAAACTCAAAATCATCATAGGAACTGTAGGGTGTCATCACCCTCACATCATAGTCTACTCCCGCAGCCCTAAGGTTAGGGCCGGTAAACCCGTAATTGAGGGCTCTTTCAGCGCTGATCGGTCCTACCCTGATCGTACGGTCCATAAAGATGCGGTTACGCATCAGCAGCTTCTCGAACTGATGTAAAACTTTAGGAAGGTCATCCAGGAATTCCTTGATCTTTTTAAAAACATTCAGGTTAAAGTCGCGCTCAAATCCGCCAACCCGGCCAAGATTCGTGGTAAGCCTCGCCCCGCTGATCTCTTCGTAGATCTCATAAACTTTTTCCCTTTGCTGGAACACATATACGAAGCCCGTGAGAGCCCCGCTGTCGACGCCGATCACACTGTTGCATACCAGGTGATCGGTGATACGTGCAAGCTCCATCACGATAAGCCGCATGTAATCGATGCGCTTGTTGGTTTTTATGCCCAGTAGTTTCTCAACCGTGAGATGCCAGCCGATATTGTTGATCGGGGAAGAGCAGTAATTAAGCCGGTCGGTCAGAGGCGTGACCTGGTAAAACGGCCTGCGCTCGGCGATCTTCTCAAAAGCCCGGTGAATATACCCTATGGTTTGCTCGGCATCGAGAATGATCTCCCCATCCATCTTCAGCACATTCTGGAAAATCCCATGTGTCGCCGGATGCGTCGGGCCGAGGTTTAGGGTGGTGTATTGTTTGTCGGTATTCACAGGTTTTAAAATCTATTTGAATGTCGAATGTCGAACATTGAATGTCGAATATCGAAGTAAAACATCAGAATCCATCATTTTCCATTATAAAATATTCAACACCTTGCCATTTCAAATCCGTTCACCATTCGACATTCGATATTCAACATTCGATATTCCTTATTCATTCCCTTCCAAAAAACCGATTGTCCTTATCCTCCCTCGTTGGATCCTCCAACGGATATTCCTTTCGCATGGGAAAATAATCAAGGTATTCAACATTTAAGATCCGTTTCAGGTTGGGATGCCCTTCAAAAACGATCCCGTAAAAATCAAACGTCTCCCTCTCCATCCAGTTTGCGGCAGAGAAAATGTCGCTCACAGTGCGCACAGCAGGCATGTCTCCGCTTACAAAGGTCTTTATCCGCAGTCTTTTATTCTCATAGAAATTGTGAAGATGGTAAACAACACCGAATGCCAGTCCGCGGTCAGGATAATGGATTCCAGTAAGGTCGGTGAGAAAACGGAAACCCAGGCTGGGATTGTTTTTCAAGTATGCAATCACATCATATGATACAGGAGAAGCCACCGTGACGGTAAGGATATCCAGGCTGTCGTCAACATCCAGTATGTCCTCTCCGAATTTCACCCTGAGCTTTTCGGTGATAAACGTATTCTCCATCCTTTAACTTTCAAAATTCGAGTATTCTCTATTCATTTTTCATTCAAAATTCGAGTATTCGAGTATTCTCTATTCCTTCTTCAGTATCCCATACTTTATTAAAAGCTCCCTATACTCCGGCGAATATCTCCTTCTTAACGGCTCCTTCGCAACCAGTTCCTGCACCTTCATAAACCCATCGATGATCTGTTCGGGTCTGGGCGGACAACCAGGCACATACACATCAACCGGCACGATTCGGTCGATGCCCTGCAATACGCTGTAGGTGTCAAATATCCCTCCGCTTGAAGCACAGGCTCCAACGGCAAGAACCCAGCGGGGCTCAGCCATCTGCTCGTAAACCTGCTGTACCACAGGACCCATTTTTTTCGCAATGGTGCCCATGACCATCAAAAGATCGGCCTGGCGCGGACTGAAACTGAGCCTTTCGGCTCCGAAACGTCCCAGGTCATAATGAGCGCCCATAGTTGCCATGAACTCTATGCCGCAGCAGGAGGTTGCAAACGGCAGCGGCCATATCGAATTGCTCCTCGCAAGGCCGATGACCTTGTCGAAAGTGGTGGCAAACACCCCCGGGGCCGAATATCCCTCCGGAGGATCTACTTTGTTATATATTGGTTTTGTATTATCCACTTAGCCTGATTTAAATGCGAAATTTTCACAATTTCACCATCTCACAATTTCACCATTTTTCACTCTTCCCAATTCAATGCACCCTTTTTGTAAATATAGTAAAATCCAAACAGCAGGAAGAACAGGAACAACAGCATTTCCCAAAACCCATCCCATCCGAATTCCTTGAAATTAATGGCCCAGGGATAAAAGAATATTATTTCAACATCAAACAGCACAAACAGTATGGCAATTAAAAAGTATTTCACCGAAAAGGGGAAGCGCGCATTTCCCTTTACTTCAATTCCGCACTCAAAATTCTCATCCTTTTTCAGGGTATGTATCTTTTTACGCTTGCCTCCAATGTAGTGTGTCAGCACCATGGTGACCACTACAAACCCCAATGCCACAACCGATTGAATCAAGATCGGCACATAATCTGATGGAACGAAAGTTCTTTCCATTGTTTATTTAGATTAATTCTTTACAAAGATACGACATTCCGAAATTATTGTTACAAATTAAACAATTTTTCTGATTATGGACGGATGAAAAAAATCAACCGAATAGATGAAAGAAATTCCCGAGTTTAATCATCCATATGACAAAGATTAGGGCCAGGATGTTGAATAGCACCCACCTGATCTTCAGAAGTTTTTCTGCCCTGACAAAAAAATTATAAAACGATTCTCTACCCAGTGCCATATCCGCCAGTATCCAATAAGGAACAACAGCAACCAGCAGGATCCCGAAAAATCCAAGTGGATTTTCGGTAAATGCCTTCCGCAGATCACCGTGAAGAATAGAAACAATAGAATGAACCGTGCCGCATGAAGGACAGGGGATAGTAGTAACCCTTTTGAAAATGCAGGTATTAAAGGGTTCTTCGCCTTTCTGAAGTTTATTATAGCTGTAAACAATCCATACCTGCCCGGCAAATCCAAGAATAAGGGCCAGGAAATATAGTTGTTTCCGCCTCATTTATGCCAGGGCGATCCTCAGCTTCTCAAAATTTACTTCCTTGGTGCGGCTCATAATCAGGAACCAGTCGACAACAGCCCAGATTCCCAGTCCTCCGCAGGTCAGCAGTTTGCCAATGCCCATGCCGGTATCGCCTATGATGAAGCGGTCGATGCCGAGCGTACCGCCGAGCAGCGAAATTATCAGCATCAGGATGGGTTCCCTGAAGGTAACCGATTGTAACATCATAAATCTCGAATCATCAGTTTGAAGCAGTTTTTCCCTGATCGCCGGTAAAAGATGTGGTTCGAAAAATTTGGCTGTTGCCATTATGTACATGTCTACTTTCTGTGCGTCCATTTGCTTTGGTTTTTGGTTAATCCTGATGCTTAACTAAGAGGTTCATAAATATACAAAAAAGAACCTGGCCTGTAAATATACAAATTTTATACTTTTACAAGCCAAAACCGAAATTTCTGATGAACGCTATGCCTCTCGTCCTCGGAGCCCTGGCCGTATTTGCACTGGCTTACCGCTTCTATTTCAGCTTCATTACGGCCAAAGTTCTGACCCTCGACGATACACGCATCACACCGGCAACCGAATTCTACGACAAGCAGAATTATGTGCCGATGAACAAATGGGTGTTGTTCGGACATCATTTTGCAGCCATTGCAGGGGCCGGACCCCTCGTTGGACCTGTCCTCGCCTGCCAGTTCGGCTATTTCCCGGGCTTCCTGTGGATGGTCCTGGGGGCGGTGTTTGCAGGCGCAGTGCACGATGTGGTCATTCTTTCAGCTTCAGTCAGGCATGAGGGAAAATCTCTTGCACTCATTGCCAGGGAAGAGATCGGAAAAGCCACAAGCGGGGTCACTGCTTCCTTTGCGACCTTTATCATTATCATAATCTCCCTTGCCGGACTGGGCCTGGTGGTTGTTAACGCCCTCACTCATTCGGCCTGGGGTACATTTACCATCGCATCCACAATTCCTATTGCCATTTTAATGGGGGTGTGGATGTTCATTCTCAGGAAACACAAGACTGCCGAAGCGACAATAATCGGTGTAATCCTTCTTACACTTGCCGTAATTTTCGGGAAATATGTTCCGGGATCTCCGATTGCTTTCATGTTTGATTTCGATGCAAAAACCCTGACCCTTCTCCTGGCAGGTTATGGTTTTTTTGCTTCCGTTTTACCTGTTTGGCTGCTGCTCTCACCCCGTGATTACCTGAGTTCCATCATGAAACTCGGAGTGGTTGCCATGCTGGCCGTTGGCATTATCATTGTCGCTCCAACCCTTAAAATGCCGGCGTTTACTCCTTTCGTTTACGGGGGCGGACCGATTATCCCCGGTACACTTTTCCCTTACCTCTTCATTACCATCGCCTGCGGAGCTATTTCAGGATTTCATTCCCTCATCAGTTCCGGCACTACCCCCAAGATGATCATGACCGAGTCCCATATCAAACCTATCGCAGTAGGAGCAATGCTTTCCGAAGGACTCGTCAGCATAATGGCGCTTATAGCCGCAGCTAGCCTTCTGCCGATGGATTACTTTATGATCAACGTGCCGGCCGATAAACTGGCCCATTACCTGCCCATGCTGAAATCCCTTGGTTTTACAGCCTCAGACCTTCCGCGCCTCCAGGCCGAAGTAGGAGAAAACGTCACAGGCCGCACCGGGGGCGCTGTTTCTCTTGCAGTTGGCATGGCCCAGATCTTTTCATCCATCCCGGGATTCAAATCGCTTATGAGCTACTGGTACCATTTCGCGATCATGTTCGAAGCCCTGTTCATACTCACAACAATAGATGCAGGAACAAGAGTAGCAAGGTTCATTCTCCAGGAAATGTTCGGCAAGGTGTATGAACCTCTTGGCCGAACCAACTGGCTTCCGGCAAATCTCTTTTCCAGCGCAATTGTCGTTCTCTTCTGGGGATATTTCATCTATACCGGGAGCATTTCAACGATATGGCCAATGTTCGGAACGGCAAACCAGCTTCTCGCTACCATCGCCCTTACCGTGGGCACTTCCTACCTGATCAACAACGGGAAAGTTCGCTATGCCTGGGTTACCATCATTCCACTGGTATTTGTAGGCCTCACAACCCTCACTGCGGGCACAATGAATATAATCGGGATCTTCATTCCGCAGTTAAGTATAGAAAAGCATTTTGTTCAGGGACTCATAAACCTGGTTATGACCGTATTGATCATGATATCGGTTCTGATCATCCTGAGAGATGCAGTTCCCAACTGGATCAGGGCCTTCAGGACATACCGGGCGAGCCTGGCTGTATAAATTCAGGCATACCTTAAATACCCGCTTCGACCAGCTTCATGTCAAGTTCGGCAGGAGTGCCGTGATGGCAGTACCTGTATCTTACAATACCCACGCCGGGGACTATGTCAATGGTGGTCTCGTCGGCAACAGTTTTAAAATCCAGTGTAAACCTGTCGAATGGGCCTGTTTTCGTCAAACCCTTGATGGACGAAGCTTCCCAGGCTTTTTTCCCTGTCACCTTCCAGAAGTAGTTTCCGTCATTGCGGGTAAGCTGAGAGGCTTCTCCGAAAACCTGTCCGGTATCATACAAAGCCGTCACAAACAGATCCGCATCGGTGACCAGGCCCGACTGAACCCCGGTGGTGTCAAGCAGCTTGTTTCGAATACTGTCGACCCTCGATCCTGTAACCCTGTAATAATACCCGTTAACCGATAGTAATCCCCATAAACCGGCTTCCCAGTTATCTCCTTCCATCACATCGGTCGGAAATCCCTTCATCAGAGCAAAGGTAACTTCACCTTCTTTCATCACTTTAAGCACCTCTATCCTGGGATTTAAAGTTTTGCCGTTGAAACTGCCGTGGTAGTTCCAGAAATTTCCTTCCTTCAGTAAAAACAGGTTCTTCTGATTCGTCGACGAATTAGAACAGGATGCCATAAATAAACAAAGAGAGATGGCTGCCGTACTGAGATAATCCCAAAATTTCTTCATGGCATTTTTTTAACAAAATAAACGAAAATTTATTTAATAAACGCGATCAGCAGCATGGCTTCCTTTTCCGAAAGATTGGTTACCGTATAACTCCCAGCAGCAGCAGGACTGCAAAAGGTTTCAGCGTAATGGAACTCCATGCAAATGCCGTTCTCAGTTTGTATACAAATTCTTTCTCCCTCAACCAGACCAAGAACCTGCATCTTGCATCCTGTATCTATTTTGACGGATGTCAAAATATGGTACCTCCACACATCATAGTAATGCAAGGCATGAGTGGGCAGATGGAATTTTTTCCATCCCTCTCCCTCTTCAAGCAGGTATGGCTTTGAAATGAAATCCCTTGTAATGATATCTCCTTTGCGACTGAAATCAAGATTTTCGAAAGCCCTTTCGATATTCAGGTCGCGCGGATTCCCGTCCAGGTCAAGCCTGAGCCAGTCGTACATCTTGAAAGTGAAAATGTAAGGCGTGGTGCTGATTTCAAGTACAAGGTTGTTGATGCCCGAACCATGAACTGTGCCTTCGGGTATCAGGAAAAAATCATGCTTTTTTGCAATATGTTGTTGTATAAATTCAGGAATGTCGACAGGGGTTTTTTCCCTTGCACTTTTTTCCAGATTTTTTTTAAAATGTTTCGGGTTGATATTTTCTTTAAAACCAAGGTTTACCAAGGCCTTCTCCTTTGTATCAAGGATATAATACGCCTCCTGTTGGGTGAAGTTTTCGGCGAATTTTTTTTTAATAAATTCTTCCTGCGGATGACATTGTACCGATAAATTTCCGCCGTCGAAAGTATCCAGAAAATCGAAGCGGATAGGAAACTCCTTCCCGAACCTGGCATGGCAGTTGCCAAGCACGGCTTCCGTCTCCCTGAACATCAGCCAGTCGAAGCTCACTTCAAGGCGGTTGCCGTTGCTTTCTAAGAGAAGTCCGTTCTCAGGCACTATCATTTCAAACGACCAGGCATAATTTGGGACGTCTTTTCTGAGCCCGGGGATATGGTCCTTGATCCAGGTTCCTCCCCAGGCGCCAGGTTCGAACCAGGGCTTCACACGGAACACATTCCGGCTCATAGTGTACAGGGCCATCCGCAGAGCATCCCCTTCGGTCCAGGTAATTTCACCGGGATGCTGAAGATCGGCAACAATATCAACCTTTCCCGAAAGCTCATCCTTATGCTTGTTAAGCAAAACCCAGTCGACAAAGTAAAACCTCTTGTACATGGCTTTCTGTTGGGCGGGTTTGATTGCCCCCAGGTTGCAGATCTCCCCTCTCCTCGCCCTGAATTGCATCTCGTTCTTAGGCAGGTCGGCATACATCAAACAACCTTCCCAGCCGGCTAAGGCAGCGCCCACGCCATAGATGATATTCAGATCAGCCCCGGAGTCGGGTTCAAGACTCTCGAGTTTCGCAGCATCGAATAAGTCACGCAGTTGCAGGGTACAACGCGTTCCGAACAAAGGATCATCGCCCCCCAGGAAGGGTTCGATCTTCGCTAAAATCTCTTCGGCTGAAAGCATTGCCGATCCTGCATCCTGCCATCTTGCATCTATTCCTTCTTTCTCGAACTCTGTTCGTAATTGCTTCCTGATTTCCTCAAAGAACACCCCCTGATATCCGTCAAGGATCAGCGTGCCGCAGCCGGCAATGCGCTTTGCAAGGGATTCGTATCCTGAATTGATAAGGCCATCCGCAAGCGGAAAAACAGGAAAAGGGTTGTACATTATTTATTGGAAATGAAAGGCAGCTTCAAATAAAAATCATCGTTGCAGAGTCTTGCCGCACCTGAAATTGCTGCCAGTTCTCCAAATTCCGAGATGAAGACCGGGATGTAGCAACCGTTCTCTTTCAAGGCTTCGGTGAATGGCTTAGCGAAAAGAGGCCATGCCAGTGAGATGTTCCCGCCGATGGTAAGGCAGCCAGCCCGGAATTTTATCAGCCAGGGAGCGAGGAATGTGCCCAGACCTGTACCAAACTCCGAGAAGATAAGGGATGCGGGATGCAAGATGCGGGATGATGAATCTTCATTACCATCCTGCATCTTGGATTCTGCATCCTGTACATCCTGCATCCCGGATCCTGCATCCTTCTCCACCATTTCCCTAACCCCCTCGATTTCCTTACCCGTCAACTCCTTATACCGTTTCTGAAACCAGCGTGTTGAAAAATTATCATCAGCGATCCCGCTGCCGTAGGGCAAATGGTATACGCAGCCGTATTGGGGAACCTCCGGGCCTGACTCAACAGGAATTCCATCGGCAATAAATGCCGAACCGAAACCCGTTCCAAGAGTAATCGCAATGCTTTTCCCGAAAGCGGCAGCCCTGCCTGTCCAAGCTTCTCCGATAGCAAAACAACTCGCATCATTTAAAAACCTTACCGGTACCGAAGGATCCAGCCCCAGCCTGGACCTGAGCTCATCGATGACATTCACACCGTATAAACTGTCGTACTTCTGCACCCCTTTGAACCAGGCAATACCGCCAGGATAATCAAATGGACCCGGCATGGCAAAGCCAACACCTCCCAGGACATCCCGGCCCATGATATCGATGAGTTTACCAATGGCGCCGGCCCAGCCCGAAAGGATCTCATCGGCCGAAGCCAGGCAGTCGACCTCCCTTCGCACTTTGAAAACATCAGAAACAACATGTCCGATGGGATCAACTCCCATGCAGGTAATATGGCTTCCGCCAATATCAGCACCGATCAGAATTTTTGTCATATTGAGTAGTTGTGAGTAATGGTGTTACATTTGCATGGTAAAATTAGAAAGTAAAATGGAAACTTCGATAAGTGTTCGTCCGTTAGGACAAACAAAGATGATGGTCACGCCCATAGGGCTTGGCTGCTGGCAGTTCAGCAAACAGAAAAATATGGCCGGGAAATTCTGGCCCACACTTGAAGACGAGCTGATCACTAAAGTGGTGGCCCTTTCGCTTGAAGGCGGTATCAACTGGTTCGATACGGCCGAGATTTACGGTAACGGGGCTTCCGAGAAAGCCCTGTCAAAAGCCCTCCAGGCCGCAGGGAAAAAACCCGGGGAAGTCCTCATAGCCACCAAATGGTGGCCTATGTTCCGCTTTGCAACCAACATACCTAAGACCATTGGAGAGCGCATATCCGCCCTTTCTCCATATCCCATTGACCTTCACCAGGTTCACCAGCCCTGGGGTTTTTCAAATGAAAAGGCCGAAGTAACGGAAATGGCCGGAGTGCTAAAAGCAGGTAAGGTCAAATACATAGGCGTGAGCAACTACTCAGCCAAACAAATGAAGAATGCCTGGGAAACCCTTGATAAACTCGGCATCCCCCTGGCCTCCAACCAGGTTCCATACAGCCTTCTGAACCGCAAGATTGAATCGAATGGGACTCTTGCTATGGCCAAAAAACTGGGCGTTTCCATCATCGCCTACTCACCCCTGGCCCAGGGACTCGTCACCGGGAAGTTCCACGACAATCCCGAACTACTGAAGAACATAGGGTTCAGGAAGTACAGCTCCCTGTTCAAGCCGGCCGGACTCGAAAAATCAAGGCCCCTCATTACCACGATAAAAGAGATGGCCGTGAAGTACAATGTCACTCCCTCACAGGTTGCCTTGAACTGGATCATCAATTACCATGGCGATACGGTGGTTGCCATCCCAGGCGCTACCAAAGAGATCCATGTGAAAGAGAACACCGGCACCATGACTTTCAGGCTCTCCGATGCAGATATGCTCAGGCTGGACAAGGAAAGTGCGATCTTTAAATAATGCAGTTCCGGAATCCGGAATGCTTTTAACAAGATCCGTTTATTGAAGGAGTGAATTGTAAGCCTTCGGATCAAGGTTTATCAATCCCTGCATCAGCATTTTATTATAATCTGCATCCGGATTGATAAAAAGGTCACCTGTAAGTTCCCTGAAACGAAGTAACTCTTTCATCAGCCTGAAATTTTTAGGATCATTAATGGTAAGGTCTGTCAGTTCAAACATCCTCTCCCAGGCATGGGTTGCATTTTTGATATCATGCTTCATCAATACATTTTGTGCCCTGTTCATTTCATTGGCAATCATCAGTAATTGCTGAAATCTTTGATATCCGAACCATTTATCCGGAGATAAGGATTTATGAAAAACCAATGTATACATTTTCGAATCCCTTTCTTATACAAGTAAATGATTTGTAATCACGCTGATTTTAATGTTGTTAATAGGTCAAAATCAGCTTAAAAACGAATGATCCGGGGCCGAGAGATAGGGTTGCCTACATTTTTATCTTACGTGCAGCCCTTATTCTTGAAATGCGCATCCGTGAACTAACGGCTTTCAGTACTTCAATCCGGGATGGAGTAATTCGGTAAATTACTAAATATGAACCAAATATAATATTTCTGTACTTTCTACTCTTTGTTATAAGAAATCTGCATTCCGGATGAATTTCATAAAGATTTCTAAGTGCACGGATCATAAAAAGCAGTTCCGCTTTGAAGGTTTCCGCAGCGTTTTTACCAAATGTCTCAACACCATACAAATAAATATTCTGTATGTCCGATTCAGCAATCACTGAAATGATTACAGGCCTTTCCTGAGTTTCCATTCTTCAAACCGCTGATCAAATTCATCCGGATTAATAAATGGACCTTGCTCGGCTTTTTTAATCTCAGCCTTAAAGTCATCGATTGAAACAATCTGGTCAGGTAACGCCCAGTTAGTTTTCTTTTTCGCGACTGTCTTTTTGGGAAGATTAGCTGTTTTCATAGCCTGACTTTTCACAAAATTAAGCAATTTTTCCTTGATCCTTAATCAGGTTATAAGGATTTCAGCACTTCTTCAACCTTCAGCACCATACTGTCGGTAAAATCAAGGTGGGTCACAAAACGAATGACCCGGGGGCCTAAAGGAAGGGCATGGATATCCTGTTCCTTCAATTTTGAGAGGAATTCCTTTTCGGAATATTTGCTGCCGAGGGTGAATATAAGGATGTTCGTTTCACAGGGCATGACATTTTCGACATAGGGCAGGCTGGCCAGCAGTTTGCCGAGGTGACGGGCTTTATTATGGTCTTCCTTAAGGCGGATGATGTTGTGGTCGAGGGCATATATGCCGGCGGCGGCAAGGTAGCCCACCTGCCGCATGGCCCCACCTAATGTCTTGCGGACCCTTCGTGCACGCTGGATGAAAGGCTTGCTACCGATGATCAGCGAACCTATGGGAGCTCCAAGTCCCTTCGAAAGACAGATGGAGACTGAATCGAAGAGTTTAGCGTATTTATCAGGAGACTCACCGGTGTCGGCCAGTGCGTTGAACAGCCTGGCCCCGTCGAGGTGGTATTTCAGCTTGTTTTCTTTACAAACATCCGCAATCTCCTTAAGAGTTTCATATTTGTAAACCGATCCCCCGCCCTTGTTCATGGTATTTTCAACCTCGACCAGGGTGGTCACCGGACGGTGGATATCGGTATCAGGATTGATATGCGCGCGAACCTCATCCGCAGAGATTTGTCCGCGTTCACCTTCCAACAGGCAGACCGATACCCCCGAATTCTTCATCAGCCCCCCGCCTTCGTAATAATACATATGGGAATGTTTGTGAAGGATCACCTCGTCGCCCGGGCGGGTATGCACATTCACCGCAATCTGGTTGGTCATGGTCCCCGAAGGACAGAACAGGGCCGCTTCCTTGCCCAGCAGTGCTGCAGCCTTATCTTCAAGCATGATCACCGTAGGGTCATCATGGAACACATCGTCGCCCACCCGGGCCGTGAGCATGGCCTCGAGCATCTCTTTCGAGGGACGCGTAACAGTATCGCTTCTTAAATCAATCATGCCCAAAAATAATCATTTCTGGTGGAAACTGTAAAATCATGTGTTAGCGCTTATAAATTTCAGGTCCTGACACAAACAGGAGACCAAAAATTTTGATTTCAGGAGTGAAAAACAATAAAATATGATTATATTTGATGCCTGAATTGATAATAATACGGGCAGCGTGATACCCAGATATATAAAAAAAGAGATACTACGTTCTTTGCTGAAGCCAAATATAGTCGTTGGAATTTTCGGAGCCAGACGAACAGGCAAAACTTTCATCATGCAGGAAATTGAGAAGGAACTGGGAGAGAAAGTCCTGATGGTGCAAGGTGAAAACCTGGACGTTAGCGAAGTCCTTTCTTCTCAACGATTAAGCCAACTGAAAAGATTTACTGAAGGTGTCAGCTATCTGCTTATTGACGAAGCTCAGAAAATACCGAATATCGGAATCAACCTGAAGCTGATGACCGATAACATTCCCGGCCTTCACATCCTGGTTAGCGGATCTTCATCATTTGATCTCAGGAAAAACATCGGTGAACCGCTAACCGGACGGAGTCAATTTTTTCATCTTTACCCGGTGGCACAGATGGAACTGGAAGAAAATTTCTTACAAACGAAGGAAAATCTTGAATCCCGGCTTGTCTATGGAGGATACCCCCAGGTTATCACTGCGTCCTCATCAAAGGAGCAAACAGCAATCCTGTCATCTATTCGTGATGGGTATTTATTAAAGGACATTCTTGAACTGGGTAATCAGAAAGACTCCTTGTTTGTTTTCAACCTTTTACGGTTAATCGCCTTTCAGATTGGCAATGATATTTCATTTTCTGAGATTGCCTCACGGCTGAATGTTAATAAGAAAACCGTGATGCGTTATCTGGAATTACTTGAAAAGTGTTATGTGATTTTCTCTCTTCATGGATTCAGCCGCAATCTCAGGAATGAATATACTAAAAGTCCACGCTATTATTTTTGGGATAACGGTATACGGAATGTCCTTATTTCAAATTTCAACTCCCTGAATCTCCGCGATGATATTGGCAAGCTGTGGGAAAATTATTGTATTTCCGAACGACTTAAAAAGAATCATTACCGGCAGCATATGGTGAACCATTATTTCTGGAGAACCTATGACCAGAAAGAAATTGATCTGATAGAAGAGGCCGGGGACAATTTAACCGGTTTTGAATTCAAATGGACTGAAAGTAAATCTAAAATACCACATCTCTTCCTGAATTCCTATAACCATTCTGAATTCAAGGTTATAAACCGTGAGAATTATCTGGATTTCATAACCTGATAATCTGTTATACACAAAAAGGGCGGACCTTTTGGATCCGCCCCGGGGAGATATAGAGAGCAACATTACCGCAAACAGAGATTAATCGTTAAAACTGGCTTCAGAAGGAGTTGTGGGAGCAAGGGTGGTCATGTTGATGGTTTCAATTTCGGCATCGCTAAAGTCTGCTTCGGCAGGAGTTACCGGTGCAAGGGTGTTAATGTTGTATGTGGTTTCGAAAGAATCGTTGAAATCGGCTTCGGCCGGAGTTACTGGAGCGAGATTTGTGATATCAGAAAGGTTCAGTTCGGCATCATTGAAATCTGAAATTGAAGGTGCAGTTGGTGCAAGTATTGACACAAGGTTGTTTACTGTGAAATTGACCGGGGGATTCGTATTGAATCCTTCGGCAGAAATGGTGTTGATCTGGAAGAAAAATATGCTTGTTAAAACGATCAGACTCTTGGTGATGTTCCTGGTAATGTTGTTTGTTGCTTTCATGGCTTCTGGTTTTTTGCGTTGTTGATGAAACAAAAGTACAACGCCATGGAAGCCCGGGAAAGCTGTTTTCGACCTGCATCAGACCCAGCCCGATAAACCACAGCTAAATCCCGACGAAAAAAACAGTGAAATTTTCGTCGGGTTCGTCGGGGAAAATGAAAAAAGGCAAACGAGCATTAGCCCACTTGCCTTATAATCTGATAATTAGGTGATTCTATTCCTTGTCAAACCCGAATCTCCACACCAGGGCAGCCAAAATGGCTCCCAGTATAGGGGCAACGAAAAACAGCCAGAGCTGCGATAACGCCTTGCCTCCTGCAAACAATGCAGGGCCCAGACTACGTGCGGGGTTTACCGATGTCCCGGTCACAGGGATTGTCACAAGATGGATCAGCATCAGGGAAACACCGATCGCCAGTCCGGCCATCACCCCGTTCCCATATTTGGATGTGGTCCCGAGGATCACGAAGAGAAACAGGAAGGTCATCACCGTTTCAATGATAAAGGCGCTTGTGACGGTATAACCTCCGAGATATCCCTCTCCCCATCCGTTTGCGCCAAGCCCCCATTCCATAAGCCTGAAATCAGGTTTTGCGCTGATAATAAGATACAAAACAAAGGTTCCGAGAATGGCTCCTATGCATTGGGCAATGATGTATCCAACTGCATCCTTTGCACTCATCTTCCCGGCTGTGAGCACACCAATGGTTACTGCCGGGTTAACATGGCAACCCGAAATTCCGCCAATGGTATAGGCCATCGCGACCACTGCAAAACCAAAGGCGATTGCAATACCAAGAATGCCGATCCCGTTCGGACCCGTTTGAGACATACCGGAAATCACCGCAGCCCCGCATCCGAACAGGACCAGGCTGAATGTTCCAATCAATTCTGCAATGTACTTTTTCATGATTTTTGGTTTTAAGGTTAGTACTGATTCTTTACAAATCTCTGCTTCATTTCTTTTTCAGAACCGGATTCTCTTCAACCAGCCTGATGGTCCAGAAGTCATCCGAAAGGTTTTCGTTCAGCAGGTATTCATAAGGCATGGTGAAATTGCCTTTCTTTCCCCATTGCTCGCTCCATGAATTGCGGACGATAAGGCGTCGGCTTGAATCGTCATACCCTATGGCAAGCACCGCATGTCCGCCTACCACATGCTCCCCCGGCGATGGCATATTGACAACCCCGGTCTTAGCTACTGATGCACTCTCAAAACTCTCATATACCGTGAATCCGAAGATCATGGGAAACCCATCGGCCAGGCAGCCTTTGATCTGCTCAAGGTTGCGCGACACTCTCTGGTACGAGAGTACCTGGTGGTCGAGGGCTTTTTTGTAACAGCCTGCACTGGGATTGGATGCAAATTTTGAGATGACATAAGGCCAGTCCTTTTCGGGGCATACTCCTTCTTTGTTCACGGTCTTGATGCCGTCGCGAATCATGGCCCCGCTGTCGCTGCCGACCGAATGTTCGATCACACGCTCATTGTAATAAATGAAAAGCCTTGAAGGCATAAAGGTTTTGGCTTTCTGGCGGATGAGTCCGCACTCGAACGCCGCCCCTATGGCATTGGCCGTGCAGCTGCCAAGTTCTCCCTGGTCGTAAGCAGGCGGACAAATTGCTGTAAGATCTGTTTTTGCAGGAAGCTTCAGCAGCACCCCTCCCGGCGCTGCATAACGGAAGTCCCTGAGGTCGGGCAGGTCGGGCTGCCATCCGTAACGAGGAACTTTGAAACTCATGTTGTTTGTGTTTTAATGGTTTTACGTGATTGTGATATCCTTGTCACTATAAGTGCAAGAAGAAGAAATACTGCTCCGCAGATAAAGGTGTTCCTGATCCCTCCTACACTCTGGAGAATGCTTGGGTTGACGCTGTCACCCCCCGTTGTCAGCGAAAAGATCATCTGAAAGACCGAAACACCGATCACTGCTGCCACAGATGTAAAGGTGTTCGATGTGGCCGACACAATGCCATGTTTCCCTTCGGTAGCCATATCCATGATCATAGTATTATTCGGGGACAGAAACAGCCCGAGAAAAACACCTGAGAAGAGGAGGAAAATGATGGGGACCCACATCTGCAACATCCCCAGGGCTGAAGAAAAGAAAGTATAATCCAGGAACCCTACAATAAGGGCAAGGCTGCATATCTTTACAGGCTTGATCTTATCCGACATCTTCCCGGCCATGGGCGCCAGAACCATCACGACCAGGGATGAAATCAGCAACAGCATCCCTACTATATTCGAGGTAAGCCCAAGGTCCTTTTCAAGGTAGAAAGGCATGATGTAGGCATAACCGAAATTGGCGCTGCTGGCCAGAAGGCTTGCAATCAGGGCAAATGTAAGTGGTTTGATGCTGAACAAACTGAGATCGAGGATGGGATGAAGGGCTTTCTTTTCCCTCCTGATGAACAAATAAAACAGAACTGCAGTAATAACGAGGGCGCCATAAGGCATAATCACATCAAAGCCTTTGTTGTCGAACGAATTGAATGCAAGGATCAGGAACGTAAATGCAAACAGGGCAAGCAATGAACCGCTGAAATCAAATCCGCTGAACAAAAATTTCTCCTTTTTCTCGTCGGGTATGTATTTTATCGATAACCATATGGCCGCAATTCCTATGGGGACATTGATCAGGAATACCCAGTGCCAGCTTGCATAATAAGTAATGAAACCACCCAGGGGGGCTCCCAGGCTGACTCCGATAGAACTGATGGTGGTCAGGATGCCATAGGATGAACCTACCTTGTCGTGGGGCATGAACCGGCCGATGATGGCCAGGCAGTTGGCGACGAGCATGGAACCTCCAAGTCCCTGTATAAAGCGTGAAATGATCAGCAGGGTAATGTTAAACGACATTCCGCAGAGCAGGGACCCTATGGTGAACAGGACGAAGCCTGAAATAAATACCTTCTTCAGCCCGAGACGGTCGCCCAGCATGCCGAACAGCAGCAGGGTGGCGGTGCTGGCAACAAGGTAAGCCAGCAGAACCAGTGAAACAATGTCGCGTGAACAGCCGAAATTCTGGGCGATCGTGGGCAGGGAGATGTTTACGATGAATGCATCGAGTTTCACCATCAGCATGGCGAGGGAGGCGCTGACCAGGATCAGGGTATAGGATTTGGTTGTGGTGGTTGTGCTCATGCGGATTTTTTCTTACTCGATTTGGCTTTGGGATTGTATTCAAGGGCTAGTTTGATCCAGTACTCAAGGTCCGTATCCATATCGGTGCCCTCCGGATCGATAAACAAAAACCCCTTCATTGATTTGCCCGTAAAATCCATCAGGCGGCATCCGGTCTTCTTCAATGCATCTTCGGTACCCTCCGGGTCTATTCGCGCCATCAGGTCGTTCTTAACGACTCCTACGCACATTTTATCGTTGATCATGTAACATACACCTCCCATCATGAATTTCTCCTCAAAGGGGATCTTCAGAATGTCGAGGGTCCGGTTCACCCGTTCAGCCAGGTGTTTGTCATATGCCATCGCATTGAGGGTTTTAAAGTTTACACTTCCGTTTCCAGGTTAAGGTTTTTTGCCTTCTCCTGATCGAACTCTCCTTCCCATCGGGCGACAACCACTGTCGCCAGGCAGTTGCCGATAACATTGGTCGCCGTTCTCGCCATATCCATCAGCTCATCAATACCAAGAATAATAAAAATTGGCCAGGTTGGCAAGCCGAAACTAGCAGCAGTTCCCAGCAGGATCACCAGTGATGCACGCGGAACTCCGGCCACTCCCTTGCTTGTAAGCATGAGGGTCAGCATCATGATGATCTGGGTCTCGAACGAGAGATGAATACCCGCCATATTGGCCACAAAGATGGATGCCATGGCGAGATAAAGCGTGGTGCCGTCGAGATTGAAACTGTACCCGGTTGGAATTACAAAAGCGACTATTTTACGCGGCACGCCGAATTTTTCCATGTTCTCCATAGCCCTGGGAAGGGCTGATTCGCTGCTGGTTGTTGCAAATGCTATGGTCGCTGGTTCTGAGATCGCCCGAATAAAATTCTTTATCGGGACTTTCAGGAATAATAATATCGGCAGCAAAACAAGCAACATGAAAGCAATCAGTGAAACATATAAGGTGGCAAGCAGCTCGAAAAGGTTCAGAAGCACCTGCAGTCCCATATGGCCTACACTGTATGCTATGGCCGAAAACACAGCGAAGGGGGCAAACAGCATGATCATGTTGGTGAATTTGAACATGACTGCGGTAAGTGACTCGGTGAAACGGAGCATGGGCGTGCGGTACTGCTCCTTAACCATGGCGACCGCAATTCCGAACAGTATGCTGAAGACTACGATCTGCAGAACCTGTCCGTCGGCTATAGATTTTGCAATGTTCTCGGGAAATACGTGAAGAATGATATCACGCCAGCTTTGACTGTGGACTTCAGGGAGCGTTCCCTGGGTCATGGCTTCCGGGACTACCACCCCATGTCCGGCCCCGCTGATGTTGATAGCGAAAAGGCCTATAAACAACGCGAGGGTTGAAACGATCTCAAAATAAAGAATCGACTTCCACCCCATCCTTCCAACCTGCTTGAGGTCTGCATGCCCTGCGATTCCCGTGACAAGAGTTCCAAACAGAAGGGGGGCAATGATGGTTTTTACCAGGTGGATAAAGATCTGGCTCACCAGGTTCATCTCCTTTGCTACCACAGGCAGATCATAACCGAATTCGATGCCGGCCAGCATGGCAAAGAAAATCCATGTGGTGAGGCTCCTTTTTTTTACTGCATAAAACAGGAAGATGCAAATCGGGGTCCAGCGAAGGGGGATCAGCAAAACCCCGGGCAGATTAAGCGCCGCGTAATGATCGGTTAGCAGAACAATAATGACAACGGTGAAACTGAGCAGGAATCCGAGCAGCAGGCGTTTTTGTGTAAACATGAGACAGGGGTTCGGAAAGTAAATGTAATAAATAATTTAACTTTGCCACAGAAACCAAAGATTATGTTTGCTTTTCATTCAACCTATCTTGTTCCCCTGCCCGAGGTCGATATATATCTTGAGTCCCACCGGGCTTTTCTTAAAACACTCATCGGTAAACATCTTATTTGCTCGGGGCCTATGGTGCCGCGAACAGGCGGATTTATCCTGCTTATGGCAGCCGATAAGGAGGAAGCTCTGCGGATTATGTCGCAGGATCCTTATGCGATTCACGGCGTAGCGAAATATGAGCTTATCGAATTCGAACTGAAGAGCTCCGCCAATGGCTTCCGCGAACTTCTGAACCTGTAAATCATTCTCATTTTATCGGGCCTTATGAACCTCCTGCTTACAGGGATCTTCCTGTTTTTTGTCTTCCTCATCGGATTGCTGCCGTTCCCGTTGCTTTACCTGCTCTCTGATTTCGGACAGTTCTTTCTCCGCAGCATCATGGGCTACCGCAAAAAAGTTATCATTTCAAACCTCAGGTCTGCCTTCCCCGATCTTGCTCCTGAAGACCTGAACAGGATTGTCGTACAGGTTTATAAAAACCTGGCGGATGTCCTTGCCGAAGGGATCAAAGGCTTCTCGATGCTTCCGGCAACGGTTAAAAAAAGACATTTTATTCTGAACCCGGAAGTGATCGAACCTCTGCTTGAACAGGGTAAAAGCGTTATTGCAATGCCCGCTCATTTCAACAACTGGGAATGGGGCAGCATGTCGCCCGGACTGTTTACCAAACACCCCATTATCGCCTTTTACAAGCCTCTCAGCAATCCTTACATCAACAGGTTCATGAAATGGAGCAGGGCAAAATTCGGAACAAACCTTGCATCTATTTTCGAGACATACGACATTTTTGAACAGAACGCCAATATCCCTTCGGCATATATCATGGCTGCCGACCAGAGTCCGTCAAAACCCGATAAAGCCTACTGGATACCTTTCCTTGGCCGCGAAACTGCCTTTCTTCACGGGCCTGAGAAATATGCCCGCATGTATAATTTTCCCGTTGTATATGTGGATGTGCAACGAGTGAAACGGGGGTATTACACTCTTTTTGTCAGTATGATTGCGGATGATCCGGCATCGCTGCCCGAAGGAGAGATCACAAGACGCTACGCTTTAAAACTGGAGGATGCCATCCGCAAAACACCCGGTAGCTGGCTGTGGTCACATAAGAGATGGAAACTCTCACGATAAATACATCGAGTCGATCACTGAAGCATACTTGGTGGCAATCACCTTGCGTTTTACCTTCAGGGTGCTGGTGAGTGCTTCATTTTCAATAGTAAAAGGCTCAGGCAGCAAGGTGAATTTCACGACTTTTTCATGGGGGATAAGCTCTTCCTGCAGGACTTCAAGCCGGCGCCTGAAAAATTCAAGCACTGCGGCATCTTTGATCAGGACCGGGTCGCTGGTTAATTTAGCGCTGATCTCCGGAAACTGGGATTTGAGGGCTGCAAACGAAGGAACGATAAGTGCCGAGATGAATTTACGGTTATCGCCAAGCACAACGATCTGCTCAATGAAAGGGTCATCGCCAAGTATCAGTTCCACCTTCTGGGGGGAAACGAATTTTCCGCCCGAAGTTTTGAAGATGTCATTGATCCTGTCAAGCATGATGAGGTTGCCCAACTCACTGAATTTGCCCTGGTCCCCGCTATGGTACCAGCCGTCTTTCAGCACTTTTGCAGTCTCTTCGGGTTTGTTGTAATATCCCTTGAAAACGGCCGGGCCCTTGATCAGGATCTCTCCTGTGTCACTGATCTTAACTTCAGTGCCGGGCATAACGGTTCCGCTTGCTTCAAATTCATACACGTCGTCCCTGAAACAGGAAACAGTTGCTGTAGTTTCAGTTGCGCCGTACCCGTAATTCACAAACAATCCAGCCCCGTGATAGAACCTCAGCAATTCGGGCCTGATGGCTGCTCCGGCACAGGGGAGAAAGCGCACGTTCCCCCCGAAAATTGACCTGAGTTTCTTCAGCACGAGAATCTCAGCAATTCCACGTCTGATCTTTACTCCCAGTGGAGGCGGCTGATTGTTTTTAAGATAAGCCGAATGTTCCTGTCCGGCTAACATAGCCCAATCGAAGATCTTCCGTTTTCCGGGAGCCCACTTTGCCTCTTCGATCTTTATTCCCTCATAGGTCTTTTCAAAAAACCTGGGAACGGTACACATCACGGTAGGCCTGGCCAGGGGAAGCTCTTCAATGACTGTTTTTGGATTCTCGAGGAAAACGTTGGTTGCGCCATGGTGAAGCATGTAAAAGGTCCAGGCCCTTTCGAAGATATGGCTTAACGGAAGAAAACATAACGAAACATCGGCATCTGAAACCTTCAGCCTGTCATCATGGTTTTTAATGCAACTGATGAAATTGTCCTGTCCCAGCATGACGCCCTTGGGTTCGCCGGTGGTCCCGGAGGTATAGATGATGGTTGCAAGGTCGTCGGCCTCAGCCGATAGCAGGATCTGTTCAAGACGTTCCCTGTATAATCCCTGTTCCCCGATTTTCAGAAATTCTTCCCAGGATAAACATCGGGAATCATCATCCGCCGAAAGGCAATCATGAAAACAAACCACTGTTTTAAGGCTCTTACAGTAATCAAAAAGCCATACGGCTTTCTCAAACTGCTCACGGTTGCCCACAAACATGAGCTCCATCTTAGTTTCGTCAACAATGTACTTCAGCTGCTGCTTCGAAGCTGTGGCGAAAAACGGGACGGCTACTCCCCTGATGGCGAGGATGCCCAGGTCGGTGAAGGTCCACTGGGGTTTGTTGTCACTGAAGATCCCGATGTTGGACTTCACTCCGAAACCCATGGCCAGAAGGGATTCTGCAACCCGGTTTGTGATACCCGAAAGCTCCTGCCAGTTATAGCTTGTGTATTCCTTTGTGCCAGGTTTCCTGACCCGGAATACTTCGCGTGTACCATAACGTGCAGCACGGTTACGCATCATCTCAACCAGGTGTTTTTCCATCAATATGTTATGTTTTGCTTTGCAAATCTGCGACTTTTAAACGGAGTAACAAAATAACATATGTCAGATATGTAAAATCATATGCCCTCATTTCGTGGGTTTTGGATCCCGTTTGTTTGCTTTCAGCTGATTTTTGACGTATTTTTGTATCACTTTTTGACTTTTCCCGGATTAAGGGGAAAGCAAAAGATATGACAGTAACAACTATTGATCTCTACCAGATTCTGAGAACCAGGATTGGTGAAAAGGAAGCGAAAGCCCTGGTTGAATTTGTAGAGTTAAAGGTTCAGGTTAAACTGAAAGAAGAAATGAACTCCTTTGCGACAAGCAGCGATATTATTACCTTGAAAGGGGAAATTACAAATGTCAGGGACGAGCTCCATCAGGTTGAGCTGAGAATTGAAAAGGTACGGTCAGACCTGATCAAATGGATGTTCGTTTTCTGGATGGGTCAGATCAGTGTGACCGTGGCCTTGGTCATGCTTCTGATGAAATGAAAGCTCTTCCAAGCTCCCTTCCCTGAATTGAAAAAGCCGGCAGGATTCTCCCCTGCCGGCTGTCAAACACATCAACTAACAAAACATTTATTGGGTTATAATCGACCTGATCTCCGAATCGTAACTGTTGATCACATCCATCCACTCATCCATCGCTGTCTGCCAGGAGCCTGCTCCGTAAAGTTTCTCGTACGTCGCCTTGGGTCCCGGATCCTTCTGCCACCCGTCATAGGTGTCGAAAGACCAAAGCAGGGCAACATCGGGGCCGTCCTTGAAATGAAGGTCATTGTCCAGCACAATGAATGCGGTGGTTCCAAGTGTTTCATACACTTTCTTCAGCTTCTCGCATAGTGCCTTGAACCTGTAATACTGCTTCGGTTTCAGGTCAACTGACCAGATTTCATAATGTTTCGACTTCTTGAAAATATCCCATCCGTAAGAAAGCTCGGAATTGAAATCGTAAATACCCGTTGGCCCGTATTCCTGCACCAAAGGATCTATCGTAGCGTCCCAATCGGCCTGGTGGCCGTTTTCCTTAGTCGGGCGTGTGTCAAGTGATCCATAGGCAGTGGGACCCATTACCCAGACATACCAGCCGGTCTTGGGGCCGTATTCAATCCTCCTGAGGCCTGCAACATAAGGGCCCTCGGGATGGAACTTCTTGTTATGGGCAAGGATGGCGGCTTCAAATTTATCCTCCATACCCCTCTTCGGAAGTATCATCTGGCTCTCAATCACCATCGGGGTGCTGCCCGAACCAGACTGCGCATTGGCATTTACTGCAAAACATAAAGCCATCAGCACTATTATCATATATTTTTTCATTTCGTGGTTTTTTTAATTAATACTCGATTGCTTGAAAATCCTTCGCAAGGTACAACATCTATTATTTTAAGTCAATCTAAATTAAAATAATATTATAAAGATTTAATAAAAACTCAACCTTATGGCAAATAGTGGAAATTTAACACATTGGGGTCCGGAACCTGGGTTTCAAAACCGAAAGAGGACAATTGAGACGAAAATATTTGTCTGGTATATTTTCAAAATAACCTCCCTGAACGCAAAAGTTTTGCATTTTTGCTGTAATGACGAGCCCTGACGAATGAATTTTAAAAATCTTTCCTTCTTTCTGTTTCTTTTATTTTCATCAACCCTGCCGCTGCATGCACAAACACAGCCAGCGCCTGGTCAGACTCCTTATCCGCCTTTGTATTTTGATCATCTTGGCCGTGAAAACGGGCTTCCCTCTGAAGTCGTTTTCTGTGCAATACAGGACTTTGAAGGGTATATCTGGGTAGGAACAACCAACGGGCTTGCAAGGTATGACGGGCATGATATGAAGATATTCAGGTCAATCCCCGGTGACAGCACATCACTTGTCGACAATAGCATTTACGACCTTCACCAGTCAAAAGATTCCCTGATCTGGATCGGGACAGGGAATGGGTTGAGCGTATATGATCCAAATACAGGGCTGATTAAAAACTTTCCTTTCGACACAAAAAAGCCGGACGGTTTTCCGGCAAGACGAATCTATTCATTTCATGAGGAGGCTGACGGATCCTTATGGGTGGGAACCGATGATGGGATTGTGGTAGTTTCCGGAAGCGGCAGGATGTTCCATCACATCAGGATCAGCCTTTGCCCCGATCCCCTGAAAAGGGAATATAATATGAATATTGTAAGCTGCATAACCTCCTTCCCCGGGGATCAGGGCAAACTGCTTATAGGAACTATGGGCGGACTTCTTCGGTTTGATAAGAAAACGAATTCGGTCGACAGGGATTACATGGGGCCTGTGTTACCGCGGACTATGATACGCGGGATCCTCCCCGATTCAAATATGCAGGTCTGGGTCTGCGGATGGGGCATGGGGCTGACTTGCTTCGACCTGAGAAAAGAGAGCTGGAAATCGTTTTACCCGGATTCAAAGAAAATCACAATCCTTTCTCTCATACCTAAAAACCGGGATGAACTATGGCTGGGAACCGACGGAATGGGCCTGGCAATATTCAATAAGCGAAACTCCTCCTTCTTTTTCTACAAGAATAATGCGAAAAACCAGGGATCCGCTCTCCCTGATGTGATCCACGGGGGAGCTTATTTCAACAGCAAACAGGATTTCTGGATCTGGGGGAATGGTATTGACATTGAGAACAGGGAACTTTTTTCGTTTAAGCAGATCAGGGCCCCTTTCAGGTTCTGGTGGATGAGTTCGTTTTTCAGGGATGGAAAAAACGATCAGCTGTTTGCCGGTGCATATCGATGCAACGGAATGCCCGTATTTGATCTGAAAAGAGAAGCCTGGAAGCTTATCAATACCGATTTCCCCCTGCCAAAGGAAGGACTTTCGGTCAACCAGTTTTTAAGGGACTCCCAAAACAGGCTATGGGTCAGCACAAGAAGCGGGCTGACATATTACGACCGGGAGGCTGATCTGCTCAGGCTTTTCAAGACACCCGAAGGGGAAACCCCGAAACTGAGTGACCCTGTGGTTTACGGACTGTTTGAAGATGCCGACGGAAATCTCTGGGCAGGAACCCGCTACGACGGGGTCATGCGGATCAGCAGGGACCGTAAAAGAATTGAAAATTTCAGGCATATACCGGGTGATCCTCAATCACTTATTGAAGGAACTCATTTTCTTTCTTTCCAGGCTGATAAGTTCAATAGGGTCTGGATGGGATGTAGGAACGGAGTCAGCATCTATGATCCTGTAAATAAAAAATTCAGCAACATCCTGATGGATACCCTGCAGAAATACGGAATCAAAAAGAGATGGGTGAACGGGATGGAAAAAGATTCGCTTGGAAGGATCTGGGTGGCCATCGATGAGGCCGGACTGGTGAGAGCAGAACCCCGGGCCGACGGATCTTTTGGGATAAGGACCTTCCATTCGGGTAACGGAATGAACGATCCCGGTACAGGCATGATCGCTAAAGATCCCGATGGAGGGTTCTGGGTATTGAACAATGGCCTGCTGTATGTGAACCCATATATTGAACAGTTCCAGGTTATTGACATAAAAAACGGGCTTCATGAAAATCCCAGCGGATCGTCAAGGGTTTATATTGATGAAGAAGGAATGATTTACCTGGGGGATTCAATCGGATTCGAAACAAGGAACATGAAAGACATTCCGTTTAAAGCTCAACAAACTCTCTACCTCAAGGTCGAGTCGACTGAGATCAATGGCAAGGTAAGCCCTGAACTGCTTGCCTTCCGGCAAAATGCCATCCGGGAACTTAATGCAGATCAGAACAACCTCACTTTTCACTATGCTGCTATCTGTTTTCACAGAAGCGGCCAGGTTCATTACAGGTATAAACTCATCGGGTATGATACGGCATGGGTTAATGCCGAAACATCAAAAGAAGCCCGTTACACCAACCTTCCCCCAGGCAGGTATTCGTTTATTGTAAGCGCGTCCCAGGGTTTGGGATGGGATGAAGTGAAACAGCCTGTTCAGTTTATTATTCCTCCGCATATCTGGCAAAGATTGTGGTTCATTCTTGCCTGCATGACCCTGGTCTTTGCGATAATAACGGTCATCTACCGTTATCGTGTAAACCAGCTTCTGAAAGTCGAACGGCTGAGAACAAGGATCGCAACCGACCTCCATGATGACGTTAGCTCAACCTTAAGCAGCATCTCTATCCTCAGCGATATTGTAATACAGCAGACTGAGGACCGGAAATCGGCCGGAATGATCTCTGAAATCGGGAACAGCGCGAAAGAGATGCTTGAACGCATCGACGATATTATTTGGGCTGTCAACCCCTCAAATGACACCTTCCAGGACCTCGGACTCAGGATCAGGGAATACGCCATCCCCCTGTTTGAATCGAAGAATATTGCATTTTTCATCGACATGCCCGAAAGGCTTGATGATGTTAAATTGCAGATGGATGTAAGGAGAAACCTGTACCTGATTGCCAAGGAAGCGATCAACAACCTAATTAAATATTCGGCTTGCAGCAATGCATGGATTATTTTCAGGGAAGAATCATCCCATCTGGTACTGGAAGTAAAGGATGACGGAACTGGATTTGACCCGATGAAAAAAACCAACCGCAACGGTTTGAAGAATATGAAAAAAAGGGCTGAACAGATAAAGGGGTCCCTTGAGGTGAATTCACAACCCGGGACCGGAACCCGTATTTTGCTGAAAGTAAGAACCATATGAACATATGATTGTTTCGCCCCGGCTTCTGTTGTAATATTGTAAACAAATCTCTACTGCCTTGGCTGTAAAAGTTTCCATCTACGAAGACAATGATTCACTGCGGAAAACACTTGCCCATCTGATCCAGGGAACTTCATCCATGGAACTGACAGGCAGCTGGCCCGACTGTTCCACGGTGATTGAAAACTGCAGGGAAAACACCCCCGATGTAATCCTCATGGATATTGATATGCCAGGGATCTCGGGGATACAGGCAACAGCAATGGTAAAGCAGAATTTTCCCAATATAAACGTTCTTATTTTTACCGTGTTTGAAGACCGTGAAAAAGTCTTCGAAGCCCTCTGTGCAGGGGCCACAGGATACCTGCTCAAGAGATCCGGTGCAGTGCAGATCATCGAAGCGATTCTGGAACTTCACGATGGTGGATCGCCCATGACCGGGGAGATCGCCAGGATGGTTCTGAAATTCTTTTCAAAAGCCCCGCTTAAAAAAGAAAACGAATATGCACTCTCGCCCCGCGAAATGGATATCCTCAAATGCATCGTCAAAGGCGACAGCTATAAAATGATTGCTAATTCCTGCTTCATATCCATTGGGACAGTGCGCACCCATATCAACAACATCTACAAAAAGCTTCACGTGAATTCCAAGTCCGAAGCTGTGATCAAGGCCATGAACGAGCGTCTGATCTGAGTTCCCAATATCATATGTTTATCTGATTGCCTGGCAGTTGCTTGCTCTTTACTTTTACGTTATAAAGTAAAGAAAAATGAAAAAGCTGCATTTAATGATCCTCGGGCAGATCCTTCTGCTGACATTATCCTCATCTCTCAACGCACAGGTTTTACCATTAAAGCCGATGTATGCCGCCGATGTTCTTGTTACAGACATGAACGTACGGAATGTAACAAAAACCAAAGTTGCAGTTGCCGAAAACGGGTTTATCTATGTTCTTGCCTTTACCGATTTCGACTTCTACCGTGAACGTACCTGGGAAGTGTATAAGTCGGCCGATGATGGAAAAACATTTCAGAGAATTTGCCAGCGCACTTATGGCTATGATTATATCGCCCTTGCGGATGTTGATTTTGTGGTAACCGGGTTCACTCCGAATGATATTAATGTTTTCGTTGCCGAGGTAGGGAACCCCGGAACACCAGGCTCGCACAGTGCATACTGCATGGTAACAAAATACAAGGCCAACGGGGATTCTGTTGGGGTGGTCTACAACTACGACTGGGGTGCAAACACTACAATGAACGTTTCCATTGCCACTGATTTCAGGTCGCCCGACCAGTCCTACTCTAACCCATTTACAGTAGCAATCGCATGGACGGGTTCGGCTTTGTTGGGAAACGCTGACCACCTGACGTATGCAGTTGCGCTAGATGGAGGAAACACATTCACCGACTATTTTTTATATAACCAGCCCTGGCCAAAACACCTGGGCCGTGTAAGCCTTGCCCTGGGAAGTTCCCCCGGCGCCTTCAGTGTTTTCACGGGAATGTTCGGAGTGGCTTTTGAGATGAACAAAACCGGTGAGACCGGCGACATCGGTCTTATCATGAACTATCCCGATTTGAGCGGAGCCTGGACCAATCCGGTAGTATTCTCTGCCATGGGAGCCTACAGCTTCCCTTCCCTGGCAGTTCGTCAGAAAGTCCCCCTGGTTTTTCCGTCAACTGACCGGTTTTCAATGATGCTTTCCTTTAACAGTCCTGATATGATTGAGCTGTATACAATGGATTCTACATTAGTTACCGCAGGCTGGCCTCAGATGGATTGGCAGGATTTCAATTTCGGAGGCATTGGGTATCATTCTTCTGATACAGTAAAAGATTGCCGGGTCGTTTACAATAAAAATGATGAAAGTTATCTTCTGACGTATCAGACCAGGGTAAGCAATGAGTTACGGTATGTTTCGATAAAAGCGAACACTCCTTCAAACGTCACCGAGAAAGGAAATTACCGGGACCTTAACACAAAAATGACATGGAAGGCATTTCCTTCGGTTGATGTAAACCTTAAGAAAAACAAAGCTTGTTTCTCCTGGACTGATGAGCCCGGAGGGAATTTTCAGAGCACCCTCTTCGATTCGGAATGGTCAACCGTAGGGATAAGCGAAACAACTGAAATCAGTGGATTGTTCAGCTTTTATCCGAATCCTGTAAAAGATAAAATAGTTCTGAACTATAATGGAAAAGAAAAAGCCGAAGTCTCAGTGATATCATGCTGGGGTGAAGTGCTTAAAATATTCACTATTGACTGCGGATTGAGGAATATAGATCTTTCAGGCATCCGTCAGGGAACATACCTGCTTAAAGTAGCAACTGAAGCCAGTCAGCCTGAATTCCGGAAACTGATCATCCGCCCGTAAAAAATCCACTTCAGCTAAATGAACAAGACCATCCGAATGAAACAAGCTGCTGAAAGGATCAGCATTCTGTTTGGTTTCATGATGATCGTATTGTTCCCTGGTATAATGATGGGCCAGGATATCCAGAACATTAAAAACCAGAAACCGGTAACGTTTCACGGTTCCATCGCAAATACCTTCCTGTTCCTGAACTCGGGGAAACCTGGCGAAAACCCCCAGCTGATATGGGCGGTAAGTGCGAATGCTACACTTTCGGTCTATGGTATCGACCTCCCTTTTTCATTTACCTTTTCCGATAAAAAAGCCAATTATTCCCAGCCTTTCAACCAGTTCGGCCTAAGCCCGAGATATAAGTGGATTACAGTTCACCTGGGGTACAGGAATGTGAACTTCTCAAATTTCGTCATGGCAGGGTATACATTCCTGGGCGCAGGTGTCGAACTGAATCCCGGAATTTTTCGTTTTGGCTTTATCTGGGGCAGGTTCGTGAAGTCATCAACATCCAATACCGACCAGAGCCTGTTCGCCCTGCCTGAGCTTTCAAGAAAAGGTTTTGCAGTCAAAATCGGGCTGGGGAACCAGAAAAATTTCGTCGACCTGGTATTTCTGCGGGCAAAAGATGACAGCAGCTCCCTGAAAAAAACAACGAATGATTCCCTGGTCACTCCTGCCGCAAACATCGCACTTGGCACTAAAATGCATTTTACTATTATAAAACCCCTGACCCTTGATGTTGAAGGGGCTGTGAGTTTATACACGAACGATATAGGCTCCCCCGGCTTTGCCGATTCAAACAGCAGCGCCTGGATAAAACGGTTTAACAACTTCATGCCTATCAATCTTTCAACGGAATATTTTACCGCTTTCAAAGCATCCCTGGTCTTCACCAAACCCTCCTATTCCCTGGGCCTGGTCTATACCCGCATCGATCCCTCCTACCGCACCATGGGAATTTATTACATCAACAGCGATCTTGAGAATATCACGTTCAATCCTTCTTTTTACCTGTTCAAACGGAAGCTGAGGTTTTCGGGCAGTGCAGGATACCAGCATGACAATCTCAGGCATGTCAAACGAGCGACATCGGTCAGGACCATCTGGAACCTTAACATCGGCTACGACCCTGTTCAATGGTTCGGGATCGATGCATCCTATGCCAATTTCAGTACAAATCAGAAACCAGGGAACATTCCCCTGGTTGATTCGCTTAAAACCTATAATGTAAATCGGAACCTGAGCATCAACCCCCGCCTGCTTTTTGTCAATCCAAAGCTCATCCACTCTGTGATCCTGAGTTTCAACCAGAGCGACTATATCGACCGCAATGCATATACCGATGCAGCTACCACCAGGGCTACCACCGTTTTCCTGAATTACAGCGCCACCTTCATCAAATCCCAGCTGGGACTGAACGCAGGGCTCAGCTATATCAGCTGTGTGAATGCCTATGCCGAAACCAGAATGACAGGAGGATCGGTTGGCGTGAGCAAGCCGTTCTGTAAAAACAAGTTGTTCTGCAGCCTCGGCGAATCGGTTCAGAATTCGTATATCGCCTCCCAGTCAGGATGGGTGTTCAATACCAATGCCTCGGTAAGGTATCTCCCGCATCCGAAGCATTCACTTGTACTCCAGGTATACCTGGTGAACAATACCATTTCTGACCAAACCGCCGCAAACGTTTATAACCAATCAAAAGGAGATCTGAGTTATGTATTTACATTCTGAAACCTTTCAGCTGATCAGGAAGACATCAGTCATCCTGTCTTTTATTATGATCTTTCTTTTGGTTTGCGGATCGGGGATTGCGCAGCCCAGGCCTTTGAAGGTGAATGTGGTAGTGATCCCGCCATATTCAACCCGGATATCGGACTACATCAACACTCCGAACAAAATCATTGTCACCATCACGAATACTTCAGCCGGACCGGCCGGCAAGGCTTATAACTTTTATCTCCTTGGCACGATGAGCTGCGACGCAGGTATGTCGATCGCCACCGACCCGAATTATCTTCCAACCCGGTCAATATCGATCCAGCCCGGACAGGTATACAAACTAACCCAGTCTGACATTCAGGAGATGTATGATGTGAACCATCTTATTTATAACGGGATCAGCCAGCAGCAGATCCTCCAGGACGGCGGATTTCCCGAAGGGTATTATACGATCTGCGTTTCGGCTTATGATTACCAGACCAGGCTTAAGCTTTCTGATGACGCTCCCTCGGGATGCAAAAGCTTCCCCGTCACAAACCTTGAAACACCTATAATCCAAAAACCCATTTGCGGAGATACCGTTTGGGATCCGCAGCAGCTTGTGAATTTTACCTGGAGTCCATGCGCCGGCGCACCCCCAACAACCATGTACCGGCTCAGGATAGTAGAACTTCTGTCGGGGAACCAGGTTCCCCCTGATGCCTTTAAAACTACTCCACCCAACCCGTTTTTCGAGGCTACAACGCAGGCACCTGTGTTTTTGTATACCAGCGCTTTTCCTCCTATGACCGAAAACCGCACCTATGCTTTCGCCATCCAGGCTTTCGATACGAAAGGACAGGCTGCATTTAAAAACGGAGGATGGAGTGAGATCTGTTATTTCGTTTATAAAAAAGCCAAAAAGCAGATAGGGGGAGGTGTGACCATTGTGAAAAATCCTGGCCCCAAACCCAAACTTTTCAATGTCGCAACGCTCTCGGGAAAAATTGATTATAAATTCCCGGCTTCCGGCGAGCAGCATCCGATGAAAAACATCAATCTTTCACTGCATGTGGTCTATGTGATCAAAAATGCCACAGCCATCTCAGGAAGCGGACAAACAACCCAGGGAGGCGAAATAGTCTTCGACCCGATTTCCCAGGGATTTTCGAACCAGAAAACAATCGCGCATGATAATATGCAGTTAAGGGCAACCGCGACTACCGATAATTCGGGGAATTTTAACTTCAGCACAACCATTGACCCTGAAGAGCAATTCGGGCTCATCCAGGAAGGATTTGCAGCTTCCATGAGCATAACCTACCCGCCGACTCCTGTTGAGATCGGCCCGGTTATCGGAGGGATAGACCCCAGGGTGATCCCGGGCTGGGATGGACTGATTGACAATATCCTGCTTGAAAATAACGGGTTCAAATATGAGAATTTAATTGAAAATTCGGGAGGCAAGAGCTTTGCCGGCTTTGAGCTGGGTTCAATGACCTGGAGCGGCTTCAACCTGGCCGGTACATTCGCAGGTAAGGAATTCGCCAATATTGTAAAAGATGAAATCGGGTTGAAATTCAATAATAAGGGTTATAATAATGCGGGAGGACAAGGCCCGCAGGGAGGACAAACCCAGGTGATGTCGCTTAGCGGTCACAACCAGAATCTTGGTTCGGTAAAAGGCGACCTCTATAAATATCTGAGGGTGGTCGTAGATAATGATTATTACAACAGTCCGGATGACGACTTTTTACTTCAGACTGGAACCGACCTGATCGCACCCTCGACTCTGGTTGGACTGGTAAACACCTATAACCTCACAGTTGAAGTCAGATCGGGAGATACCCCCGACCAAGCAGCCGGGACAAACTCGGCAATGGCAAATGTAAAAGTGGAGGTGGGCCGCATTGCCCCGATACCCGAAGATGTTCCCTTTGAAGAAGGACAGAACCTAAAACGCAAGGACTTCATGCAGATTGCTCCTTCCTGTTCGCTGATCTCAACCGGCTTTACTGGGGCAAGTCCCAAAGGGCTTGTGAAATTTATGGACCTGGTCAGTAACAAAGGTCCGATCGACATGTATGAGCTGACCACAAATACCGGTAAAAAGGAAGGGGTTTATAACTACCTGCCCGATTACCAGACGTTTACAAGGGGTATCAAGCCCTCTTTCAACTCCCAGTTCACCCCGGATGAATTTTCCATAAAGGTTGAGCTGGATCCCGATTATCCAAGGATTGCCGGGAGGGTTATGTATAAAAATTATGCAGTTCAGGGAGCAAGTTGTTCGACCAACATCTCAAACCAGGAGGTATATACTGATAAGGACGGGTATTTTGAAATTACCGGTCTGGATGTGATCAATGATGATGCAACTTTGCTTATCAAAAAATACGGTTACGAAGACAAGCTGATCACGGGAATAGGAAAGCTCCAAACCGGCGGACAATATTACAATCCGGGGATTGAGCTTATCCCCTGGGGTTATATCACCGGGAGCATTGAAGACAAGGACGGCAACCCCATTGAGGCTGAAGTACAGATAGACTCATTGCCATTTCACCAGACATCCACAGGATATTCCATACTTGTACCGGCCAGCCAGAAATTCAAATTCAGGGCGCCCTCGGGCATCAGAACACTTCATATAGTCCCGGTATCACCGGCCTTTATGGATGGGAAATACACTGTAACCGTAGATAAAACGCCCGATAGCCAGCCGCCCCAGGACCTGGGAACGTTCAAGATGACAAAGAATATGCACAGGATAAGGATCTTCGCATACCATGAAGAATATTCAGGCGTTCAAACCCTTCCGAAAAAAGTTGGGGTGGGGGATTGCTGGATTGACCTCGATGGTTTCAAGAAGAAAACCGGAAATACAGGTTATGCTGAATTTGAAGTATCCTCACCCGCCACTGAATTCCACGTACAAGTGATCCCCCCCGATGCAGCCCCTTATTATGTAAGGGTGGAAGGGACCGTCACAAATACTCCCTCAAAAATGTTCAAAGATTATAGTTTCGCACTGAAGACAGGGAAGACTATAACAGGGATTGTAAAATCCAGTCCCGGCATGGAAGGAGTTGTTGGCGCAAGGGTGTTCGTTGAAGAATCCAATTCCAATCCTTATCTGAGCACCAAAACAGGAAGTAACGGTTTTTATAGTCTTCACGGGATCCCTGAATACCTCACCAAAGTCACCATAAGCGCTGTTAAGACCGATTCCCTGATCTCTTATGTCGGGGAATCAAAAGAAGCCAATATCAGCGGGCCAGATCCTAATGTCAACCTGACCTTAAAGATCGTAAATGAAATAGATCTCTCGCGGATACTGGGGTTCCCTCTCGAAGCTACCGATTACCAGAAACAACCTGATGGAACAGCTCTGCTGAGCGGGCATATACAGCCGCTGAATAATATGCACTTTGTGTTGCTGAATTACGGGACCAGGCTTGATTTTTATAAAGTTAAAATCAAAAAGTCGAACCAGCTTAATGCAAAAGGAATTCCTTATGCCGAACCAGCCGAAGGATTTCTCAAGACCGATAACCACCTGCTCGAACTTCGCTATCACAATGCCTTCAGGATAAACCAGCTGCCGGCAGGTTCTGGACCCATTAAAAAAGTGGAAAAGTTAAGTATAACGAAGGGCTCCGATGGGAACGGGATCATTAAAGGACGCGCACATCTTCTTAAGAATTCCTTCCAGTTCCCGTCTGCACTCATCGATTACGATGAGTCAAACGCTTTCTACCTCTATGATGGTGTTTCGGGGAGCCAGAATGTCATTACCATGGCCGGACAGGGTTCGGGCATCCCCGTGTCGAGGTTTGGTTTGAGCAGCTTCGGAGGGAATGATATGTCGCTGAAATTCTCGGGATTTACTTCAACCGCAAGATCTTCGGGCTCTTACCTTAAAAACGACAGTATTGTCCTGGATTTAAAGGTAAAGGCCAATCTCAAGGGAAGCATACAAACTACTATGGATATTGGTAAAGTGCGGATGACCGCTTCGGTAATTAACCCGGTTGAAGTGAATCAACCCCTTGACATCAGCCTGGGTGAGAAATGGAAAATCCATGTGGATAAACTTACCTGGAACAGCTCCCAAAATGGCTTCAGCGGAAAGAATCCCTCTTTGAAAACCGGCTTTGCCACCATCCCGGTAAAGAATTTCAAATTAAAACCTGAAGATATCATCCTCGAAGGGTTTACCATTTCAAACCTTAAGATCGGGAACACCTCTCCTGTTAACATCAGCAATGAAGCGGAATGCCTGTTTTATTTCGACCCGGTCGCAGGCGAGGCAGGAAAGCCGCATTATGTGATCAAGATCATCGGGCAGGATGCGAAAAAAACCATAGCGACACTGAGCGGGTTACCCGGGACTCAGCCATCCGCGAAGCTTGATATTGGGTCTATACAGGTGCTCGACAATGACGAACAGTTGTATGCAGGACTCGAGAATTCAGGTGAACTCCTGTTTTACGACGTCTTTCACCTTAAAGTCAACCAGATCACGGGCCGGCAGAATTCGTTCACCTTAACAGGCATCTACAACCTTGATCTTCCCAGGATCCCGAATTACAACAGGGCCAGCCTGAACTTTTTCAGGGATAGGAGTTCCCAGGTAGTCATGAATATGGATCCTCTGCCGCTTGAATTTTCAGGACCTGCGGATGTCAGGTTCAAGGCAAACCAGGTGGAATTTGCCGATACACTCTTCCCCGGGAATTTTCAATGCAAAGGAAAACTCATATTCACCGACCAGGGGATAACAAAAACCCTGGATGCTTTGTTAGTACGTGAAACAAACCAGGGGTATGTAAAGATCTTCCCCGAAAACCAGCAATTTGTTCTGGGCTCGGGAGGTTCCAATGCCGTGCGCATGACCGAACTGAACGGCCTCATGCAGGCAAACAAAGCCGACTGGGACTTTTTCTGGTTCCAGGGAAAGCTGGCCAATGCAAAAAATGCAACCCAGCCTGGGCAAACCAGCAAGTTCTTTGTCAAAGGGTCCATCAATTCAGAGGGAAATTCGATTTCGGCCGACAACCTGACTACCCCTCTTGGCGATGTTAAACTGACCTATGATTTAAAGAACAACATCCTTCACGGGTCCCTGGTGATGAAGGACTATCCCCTCTGCGGATTCGGCGCAAACGGTGCCGCCGACATTGAATTCGGTTCGAATGGCTGGTACCTCGCAGGTTCTGTTCAACTAATGGTTGATCCTATAATCATACAGCAGATCTCGGCCGGACTCATATTCGGGAGCATCAGCCCGATTCCACAGAGTGCGAAAAATACTGTGCTGATGAATGCAAGAAACAAGGAATGGCCCTCTGAGATAGGTTTTCAGCTTAAGGGATTTTTCTTTACAGGGTATAAAAGCATATTTCCTCCTGTTTCCGTTTCAGTAGGATTCAGCCTTGCAGGATATTATGTGGGCTATAAAGTTTCGGCCGAGGCTGGAGTCGACACCCGGTTCTGGATGAATTTCCTGCCCAACTCATACGAAATGGGATTTGGCATTATGATGCTCGGGAATGCCAATGTATACCTGGGGCAGTATTCCGGTGCGATTTGCCCATATATCACTGGAAGCCAATTCATCGGGTTTGGGATCAACAGCGGAACGTACAACTTTTCAACGAAGAAGTTCAAAGTCCATGGACAGGGTTTTGTGGGAATGTCGCTGGAAGCGGGGATGTGTTTCGGTCCATTCTGCAACGGGTGCATTTCAACCACCTTAAGCAAAACCCTGAACTGCGATGTCTGGATTGAAAACCAGCCGACATCCGTTGACTTTTCAATCGACCTGAAATAAATAAAATCAAAGGAGAAGAAATCATGAAAAAGATATTTCCTGTTCTGTTTTCAGCCCTGCTCATCCAGGTTTTTACAACTGTTAATGCCCAATACCCTGCAGCATTAATTGCACCAAAGGGGGTTTTCGTTCTGATCGATTCGGCCTGGCATAAAAATTCAGTGATTGAGATCAGCCGCAGTGACAATTCCGGCAGCTTTACAGATCTTGTCAAAATCACGGTTCCTCTCGTCGAATCCGAATTTAAAAAAGGAATACGAAACGCCGAAAAGGATTTTACCGCCTTACCCGAATCGGATGAAAAGTCGGTTTCGGCCTGGTGGATGGGGTTAAATGCCAGTCCTGCTATGCCTGTCTTTATGATGAATCCTGCAGGCCTCATCGCTGCAGGGATCGCATATTATGACAAATCAGCCATTGCCGGCGCCACATATAATTACCGAATCCTGATCACTGATGCAACAGGTAAAGCTATACAGGAGAAGCTAACAGGAAATACTTTACATACTTCCGTTCAATCCCTTCCTGTTCCTCGCTTTATCCGGGCCACTGAAGACGAAAAGATCATACGTGTCTGCTGGGGCTATGTTCCAAAGAAAATGCCTGCATTTGTCAAAGTATACCGGCTCATGGAGGGTGAAAAAGACTACGGGGAAATGAAGTTCAGCGGGGGATTCAATGTTAAGGGCGATAGTGTTTTCATCACTCACAGTGACACCCTGGTTAAAGCTATGTCGGCGTACAAATATATTATCCGTGCTTTCGACTGGCTGGGCAATGCCTATCCGGTTTCAGATACCGCAATCGCCCGTGCTTACTCGGTTTATTCGGCACCGGTCATCCGCATGTTCTATACTAAAGCGGTACCCGAAAAACATGCCATCAGGCTTTCATGGCCCCAACCCGAAGGACAGAGCCTGAGGGGAATTTTGCTGTTCCGTTCGTCGGGCATTGACGGCAGTTATATACATCTGGCAACCCTGCCGGCAACCGACACTTCATATACCGATATTGTGCCCCTGGCCAATGAGAATTACTGGTATTTCGCCGTTGTCGCAAACCGTTTCGGCTATGGGATGCCGAGTGCAAGGGTGTTCGACCTGGTAAGCACTTCCACCATTCCATTACCGCCATCTGCTCCCAAAATTTCGGCGTCAAAAAAAGGGGCTGAAATCAGCTGGTCAGGCAAGGGCGGCGTTATCATAGGATATTATGTTTACAGGGGAGAAGGATACAGGGGGCAGTTAAAACAGCTGAGTGATATCGTCAAACCTTCTGCAAGCCCGCTTTACCTCGATTCTACGGCATTGCCCGGATCAGCGTACCGCTATGCAGTTGCCGCCCTGGGAGAGGGAAACGGTATCAGTAAGCTTTCCGATTCAGTATCCGTCATGTTACCGGCAAACGGAAATATAACTGTGCCATTCAACCTAAGTTACCGCATTGAGGGTTCAGGGATTATGCTTTTCTGGGAAAATCTTCTCAATGATGACGGAATGGTTCGTGGGTATATGGTATATCGCAAAGCCGGCGGGAAGACTGATTTCAGCAGGCTTACCCAGTCCGCCTTGTCATCCCTTACAAATTCATTTACAGATTCAACTATCATGGGGGGTCAAACAGTTGAATACGCCATCGCATCGGTCGATCCAAAAGGTATTGAAAGCCGGAGAAGCATCCCCCTGTTAATTGAGATACCTGAACCTGCAAGGATACAGGTAGGCGACCTCTCCCTGATTAACGACGGCGGAAATGTCATTGTGAAATGGTCTGAAATAATTGAGCCCGCGGTGACCGCTTTCAAAGTATTCAGGTTTACCGAAACAAGCGAACCCGTTCTGATAGGTACAGCGAAACCCGGAGAAAATTGCATCACCGACCGCTCACCGGCGAGAGGCAATGTTCTTAATAACTATTTTGTAAAAGCAGTTTACGGTGAAAGTATCGAGACCGAACCTGCAGAAATATCGGCAATCAGGGTTCCTTAGAACTCGTCGGGAAGGGCTTTCAGCTGCTCGTATGTAAACACCGGACCGTCTTTGCAGATATACGTGCTGCCGATGTTACAGCGGCCGCATTTGCCAAGTCCGCACTGCATCTTCATCTCCAGGGTGGTGATCACGTCTTTCGGTGCGAATCCGAGGCGGTCGAGCGACTGCAGGGTGTATTTGATCATGATCGGCGGTCCGCAGGTAATAACCTTGGTATTGACGATCTCAGGTTTCACAACTTCTTCGAGGATCTTTGGAACAACACCCACATTTTCTTTCCAGGTTTCCTCAGGTTTGTCGATCGTCAGAACCACCTTAAGGTTTGGGTTTTTCTTCCACTCTTCGATTTCTTCTTTATAACAAAGGTCTGCGGATGTGCGGGCCCCGTATAATATCGTAAAGTCTTTGTAATCGGCACGGTTGTCGATGCAGTATTGTATCAGTGAACGCAGGGGTGCAAGACCGATGCCGCCACCCACGAAAAGCAGGTTCCTGCCTTTTATATCATCCAGGGGGAACCAGTTCCCGTAAGGACCGCGTATCCCGACATCATCGCCTTCTTCCAGATCAGAATGTATGTCGGCTGTAACAATACCTGCCCTCTTGATGGAACAATCGAAATATCCCTTCCGGGTGACGGAAGAAGAAATACAGAACGTGCATTCACCGGAACCGAGAAGGGAGAACTCAACGAACTGCCCGGGCTGCCAGTTGAATTTCTCCATCAGGCTTTCATCCTTGAACTTCATCCTGTAGGTGCGCACATCGGGAGTTTCCTGTATGATCCGGTCAACTTTAGCAAGAGAGGGGACTAATAATGCTTCCATAACTATTTATTAAAAGCGAAATGGCGAAATGGCGAAATGGCGAAATTGAATTTCGCTTTTCGCTTTTCGCTTTTCGCTATTTCTTTTCATAACGATAATTACTATTCAACCAAGGCTTTTGCCACATGATTTACCACCTCGAAGATGGAAATGTTCACCGGGCAGGAGATCGCGCAATGTCCGCAGCCTACGCAGAGATTTACGCCAAAGCGTTCCTTATAATAAACGAACTTATGCATCGACCTCTGCCTCCAGCGGCGATACTTGGCCGGACGGGGATTGTGTCCGCCTGCTTCAAGCGTAAAATACACATTGTTGCAGGAATCATAGCTTTTATACCTCACCCCGGTATCCTTGATCTTTTCATCGGAGATTTTAAAGCAATGGCAGGTCGGACAAATAAACGCGCAGGTATTACAGCTCACACAATTTCGCGAAGCCTCTTCAAAAGCAGGTGAATCGAAGCGTTTAGACATCTTTTCATTGACGTCTTTGTAATCCATTTTCAGGCGAAACGAAGAAGTAAAAGTCTCGTATTGCTTTTTCATATCCTCCTGGTCGTTGGCTGTTGGTTGTTGGTTATTGGCTGTTGGAACAAGGGTTTCACGATTTTCGTTGAGAAAGGATTCTCCCGTCCCGGTTCGGGCCTGCAGATAGATTTTACCTCCGCTACCATTAATAACAGCCACATCCAGCGCATCGAGGTTCTCCACATCGTAATCCAGGGAGGTACAGAAACAATGAGTATCTGCCTTGTCGCAACGGGTCGAAAAGATCACGGTATTTTCTCTGCGCTTCAGGAAGTCGCTGTCGATATAATCCCATTTATTGACTGCACCGAGCACCTGCAGTCCTCTTGCATCACAATGTTTCACGCCAAGAATTACTCTCTTGGCTGAAAGGGGATCCTGGTCGGTGTCATATACCGTGGTACCTGAACTGTTGGCCTCGTATTTCATGATCTTTGAAGCCCTGGGGAAAAAGAGTGGCTTCACGCTCATGGTCAGGGCGATGGGCGAATCAGGGTCACATTCTTTCAGGGCTGAGACTTTTTTATAATCATATTTCCCGAATTTCTCTACGGGAGCATAGGTCTCATGCTTGCTGATGATGGCTTCGTAAAACTTCTGCAAGCCAGTTTTATCGGTAACAAAGGTTGAAAAACTCATAATCTGTCGTTCGGATTATAGTATAAAATCATCGGGATCCTTAAGGCTGTATTTATAGAAAGCTCCGCGGTCGCCTTCTTCCACTCCTGCAAGGTGGTTCTGGAAATTCTCGTAGATCACCTTTTCATTCTGCTTGTGTAAAAGATGGAGTGGCAAATGGCTTGGGCATGCTTTCTCGCAGTTGCGGCAGTCAACGCAGCGTCCGGCCAGGTGCAGCGACCAGGTCATCAGGGCGTGGAACGCGCTTGAACCGGTGTTTGAACCGTTATAAATGGTGGCTGTTTCCTGGTCGATACAGCATTTGGCGCAATAGCAAAGCGGACAGGAATGCCTGCAGGCGTTGCAGCGTATGCAGTTTTCGAAGATCTCTTCAAAATGCTCCCGGCGTTCAACAAGGCCTTTTAATGCCAAAGCCTGTATATCGGCATTCACGATGTATTCTTTTTTCCCCTTCGGGGTGCCCAGGATCTCGTCATACACAACTGCATCGGGAACTATGCATTCCAAGCAATTCTGCATCTTTTGTCCCTTGTCGTCAACCACTCCGTCACATGCCACGCCTACAATATAAAGCTTGTCGCGTTTCACCTGGCTTTCGGTGAGCAGGAGGTTCAGTGAACGGCTGTCGCATCCTTTGACCACAAGCCCTACCCTTTTGTTGCGTGTAAAGTCCGGTTTAAGGTAATTCGAGAGGTTGAACACCGATTTATCAGTAAAAACAAGGGATGACACTTCCTTTGGGTCGGTGATCACAGCAGGAACCTGGTTGTCGTCAAAACCATTCATGCGGTAGCCGACAAAAACGTCGATCTTATCATCGGCGAAAAGTTTTGCTGCAATGTCCTGGATTTGTTTTGAATAGTCCATTATTTGCTGAAGTTTTCTTTTTTGTACAAATGAAGCGGGCCGAGTTTTACTACATCCTCGGTCACTTTTTTAACGACCTGGGCGAATTTGGCGCCTTCTGCAGCCGAAACCCAGCTGAACTGCACCCTGTGCTCATGAAAACCTACCATCTTCAGGAGTTCCTTGGTTACAAGGAAACGCCTGCGGGCGTAATAATTCCCGCTAATGTAGTGGCAATCGCCCGGATGACAGCCAGAGATCAGCACCCCATCCGCAGTCGTTTGTAAAGCTTTAATAATAAACCAGGGATCGACCCGTGATGAACATGGAACGCGGATAATGCGGATATTAGGCGGATACTGCATGCGGGAAGTCCCTGTAAGGTCAGATCCCGCATAGGAACACCAGTTGCAGAGAATGCCAACGATCACCGGCTTCCAGTCAGCCGGGGCGACCAGTTCGGGCTTTTCAATGCTTACGATCTTGTCTTTTACTTCTTCCATCAGATTGCAACTATCTCGTTAATGATTTGAGGATCTGTAAAACCAGCCAGGTTGATCGCCATGGAACGGCAGATGGCCACGCAGGAGCCGCAGCCCTGGCAAACACCTTCGTTGATCTTGGCCACGGTACGCATTTCTTTTGCACCATGTCCGAGGGGTATTTCTTCGGTAACAATGGCCTGGTAGGGACAAACCTTCACGCAGTTCTGGCAGCCGCTGCAGAATTCCTTGTTGACTGTAGAGACCATTGGGTCCTTCTTCATGGTATCGCCTGCAAACAAGCCGCAGACCTTGGCTGCGCAGGCCGAAGCCTGGGCCACTGTCTCGGGAATGTCTTTTGGAGCCTGTGTGCAACCTGCCAGGAAAATACCTGCCTTTGCTGTTTCAACAGGCCTTAGTTTGGGATGGGCTTCTGAAAGGTATCCGTATTTGTCGTACGAAATACCAAGCAGCCTGGCCAGGGCAGGGTTCTCTTTATACGGAATAACAGCGGTGGCCAGCACGACGAGATCGGCTTCAACCTCGACTTCCTGTCCAAGCTGTCCGTCTTCCCCCCTGACCATCAGCTTATCGCCTTTCTGGTAAATCTTCGAAACTCTTCCGCGAAGGTAAACCGCCCCGGTCTCAACCTGGGCACGGTTCACGAACTCTTCATATCCTTTACCTGCGGCGCGGATATCCATGTAGAAAATATACGCTCTTGAATCATGGACTTTATGATGCAGGAGGATGGCGTGCTTGGCGGTATACATGCAGCAAATCTTCGAGCAGAACTCAATGCCCTTGGCCTTGTCGCGCGAACCTACGCATTTGATGAACACCACGGTTTTAGGGATCTTCCCGTCGGAAGGCCTCACCGGAACTCCCCCTGTGGGGCCGTTGGCTGAGACCATTCTCTCGAATTCCAGCGAATTGATGATGTCCTTATAACGTCCTACACCATATTCTTCATAGGGTGTTGCATCCCAAAGGTCATAGCCGGTTGCAACAACAACGGCGCCTATTTCCCTTTCGATCACCTCATCCGTCATCTTAAAATCAATGGCGCCCTTTTCACAGAATTTGGCACAGATCCCGCATTTGCCTTTCAGCAGCATGGTGCAGTGCTCGGCATCAATGACAGGTTTGTTGGGTACAGCCTGGGGGAAAGGAGTATAAATGGCCTTGCGGGTATCGATGCCCATGTTATACTCATTGGGAACCTTCACCGGGCACTTTTGCCAGCATGCACCGCATCCGGTACATGTCTTGAAGTTCACGAATGAGGCTTTCTTCCGGATTTTTGCTTTATAATTCCCTACGTAACCGTCGAGTTCAATAACTTCAGAATATGGGATGAGCTCAATATACGGATGTGAGGCTACGTCTACCATCTTTGGAGTAAGGATACACTGTGAACAGTCCAGTGTTGGGAAGGTTTCGTCAAGCTGTGCCATGCGGCCCCCGATTGACGGGCTTCTCTCAACAAGCGTTACCGGAATCCTTGCATCGGCAATATCCAAGGCAGCCTGTATGCCTGCAATCCCTCCACCAATAACCAATGCACGCTTGGTCACCGGGACAGAAATTTCGTGGAGCTGTTCATTGGCAATTGACTTTGCAACAGCCATCCTGACCAGGTCCCCGGCTTTATCGGTAGCCGCTTTTTTATCTTTCTGATGTACCCAGGAAGAATGTTCGCGGATGTTGGCTACCTCTAAAAGGTAAGGGTTCATCCCGGCATCACTGAGCGCCTTGCGGAAAGTCTTCTCATGCATACGGGGGGAACAGGCGGCTACTACGATCGAAGTGAGCCGGTGCTGTACAATGGCATCCCTGATCATCTGCTGTCCGGGATCGGAACACATATACTTATAATCCACGGCAAACTTGACTTCCCTGATCTTTTTGGCTTCCTCAACAACCGTTGGGACATCCACAAAGTCAGCAATATTTGCACCGCAAAAACAAACGAATACACCTACTCTTGCCATTATTCAACCTCACTTTCTGCCTTTACGGCTTTTTTCACTTTAGAGGGTTTCTTTGGTTCTTCTATCACTTCTCCGATATGGGAAAGAGCTCCATCGACAGGTATGATATGCTTGGAGAACATCATCTTTTCCTTCGGGTAACCGAAAGCCATAGCCATCAACTGGGTCAGATAGAATACCGGGATATCATATTTCACTTTATATTTCTTTTCAATATCGCGCTGCCTCATATCGAGGTTCGACTGGCAGAGCGGACAGGCCACCACGATTGCATGAGCACCGCTTGCCTTTGCCATCTCGAGGATCTTGCCGCTTAGCTGAAGCACAATTTCAGTATCGGAAATGGAGAATGACGCACCACAACATTCGGTCTTAAAGTCGAAAGGCATCGCTTTTGCACCAAGTGCTTCCACGATATTGTCCATCGACATCGGGTACTCGGGAGAATCGAACTGGGTGATCGCCTTGGGGCGGGTAAGCAGGCAGCCGTAATAACAGGCAATTTTCATACCGCTTATGGGTGTTGTCACCTTGGCTTTGATCGCCTCAATACCCACATCCTCATAACAGTATTGCAGCATCGATTTAACAGCAACCTTGCCTTCATAGGTTCCTTCGCCAACTACTGCTGTGCCAATTTTCGCTGCCAGTTCGGGATTCTCATCCATGTGAACCTTGGTTGCTTTCAGGCGTTGATAACAAGAAGCACAGGGGATGGTCATCGTATCGTTGCTGAGCTTCTCGGCTAAAACAAGGTTGCGGAGCGGAAGGGCGTATGCCAGGCTTTCGCTCATGGTATGAGCCGAAGTCGCACCGCAGCAGTTCCAGTCAGGGATCTCTTCCATCTCGACATCCAGGGTCTTCATGACCATCTTGACGGTCTCGTCGAATTCCTCGCTGGTACCATGGGCGGAACAGCCCGGGAAATAAGTTACTTTTTTCATCTTAACCTTCTTATTTGTTCTGTTGTTCAAGTTTTGCGGCCATCTCGTACATTTTTTTGATGGCTTTGGTGCTCTTCATGGGTTTTACACCAAGAGGGATCTTCCCTTTCAGCAGGGCTGTCGGGGCGAGGTGCATATCCTTGAACAGGTTACGGGTGCGGATATTGAATTCGGCCATCATCCGCAGTTCATAATTACGGCCGTAACGTTTGATCATGTCGAGAAATATCTCGTGGAATTTCCTGATATTTTTCACCTGTTTTGAATCCGGATGGAAATTCTCCTCGATTGCCAGGTGGCGCACTGCCTCCATGACTGCCGGGATGTTGATTTCGCGCGGACAGCGACCTGAGCAGGCTGAACAGGTAAGGCAGAACCAGGTTGAATTGGCCATCTGGGTTTCTTCTTTCAGCCCGAGTTTGATCATCTGCATGATCTCACGGGGCGGAAAATCCATGAAATTGGAGACCGGGCATGTCGATACGCATTTGCCGCACTGGTAGCATTCCAGCACTTCTGCGCCGCTCTTTTCGTTGACGGCTTCCAGGAAGGTGTTCTTTCCTTGATATGAGAGTGTTATCATAAATAAAGTCTCGTACTGTTAAAACATTAACAGTACAAAGTTACTAAAGATTTCCTTTGGATAGAATCTAAATTAGTAGGGTGTTCTAAATCAGATATAAGATGAGCGTTT
>SESA01000103.1_pt1 | contig 57697 bp, 54 predicted proteins | sample 3171451 | NCBI WGS metagenome assembly SESA01 (sample SAMN06051862, study PRJNA518727) | freshwater metagenome | biome: subpolar coniferous forest; feature: holomictic lake; material: water; isolation source: holomictic Lake 227, 8 m depth | place: Canada: near Kenora, Ontario | collected...
CGGCCTTGCTGATATTCTCGAGAGGGTACTGGATAAAGGGATCGTTATTGCAGGTGATATTAAAATAAGTCTTGCGGATGTTGAATTACTCACCATAAAAATCAGGCTTTTGGTTTGTTCCGTTGACAAGGCGCTGGAGATGGGTATTAATTGGTGGCAGGAAGATACCTACCTGTCAACGAAAGCCAGGGAAAAAGAGCTCATGCAGCAGCAGGAGACACTTGATGCCAGGCTTGAGAAACTGGAAGCACAAAACAGGCCCTTATAAAAAACCTCAATACAGGATAACATGGAAATCAAAGATATTGTGGAAATTGCCAATTCGGGGTTGCTCCAGCTTACAGGATTCAGTTCTCCCAAAGCAATTGGAATAAACAAGGAGGCAGATGTATGGCATATCACTGTTGAAATGACTGAAAAGGCTTCGGAAGCTGCAAATCTTGATCTTCTGGGAATTTATGAGGTACGTGTGAGTGCTGCAGGAAGTCTTCTGGGTTATGAAAGAATAAGAATGAGGAAGCGCTGTGAAAAAGACAATGTCTGAGCAGGCCAGCCCTGATCAGGTATAAATATATGAAATCACCTGATGTTACGTTATAAACAAGTTATCACCCTAAAACCAGATAGAAAATGGAAAAAGATAAAAATAAAGAAAAAGCAGAGGATGCTGATTTTGACCTTTTCGGACTCGGAGGATTATTTAAGGGCATTGAAAAACTGGTAGATCTTGCCGGAAAGCTTGAGGATAAAGGTGGTATTAAAAAGGAGGGGGAGATCAATTTTGACCACATTAAGAAGGGGATGAAGGGAGTGTATGGGTTTACAATCAACACTGCCGGTGGCGGGGCCCCAAAGGTTGAGACCTTCGGAAATATCAAAAAGACCCCGGAGGGCCCCAAGGTTGATGAAGAACGTGAGCCGATCACAGATGTGTTCAATGAAAAGAATGAGCTCGTCATTATTGCTGAAATGCCTGGAATAGAGGAAGCAGACCTGAAGATTGATCTGAAGGAGGACATCCTTGAAATTTCAGCTGCCAGTAAAAGCAGAATTTACCGAAAAGAGCTGTTGCTTCCGGTAAAAACCATTAAACAAAATCTCCGTCATAAATTCACCAATGGAATCCTTGAGATCAGGATAAAAAAATAAATGTCATGGCACTTGCTGGTTTACGAAACAACGACCTTGAACTGATCATCTTCGGCGGAAAAGGCGGTGTTGGAAAAACCAGTTGTGCAATTGCCACAGCCATGTCGCTGGCTGAAAAGTCAAAAACATTGCTCATCTCAACCGACCCTGCCCATTCGGTTTCAGATTGTCTCGGGCAAAAAATCGGGTTCAGCGTTGTTAAAGTAGATGGTACTGAGAATCTGTCTGCCATTGAAGTTGTTGCCGATGAGGCGCTTGCAAGGTTTATCAAGGAGCAACAGCCGGTACTGAGAAGGTTGTTTGAAACCGCTACCAATCTTGACAAGCAGGATATCGAAGAGATGCTTTCCCTGACGATTCCCGGTATTGATGAGGTGATGAGTTTTAAGACCATCATTGATTTTATCGAAGAGGGTGCTTACGAAAAATATGTGGTGGATACAGCACCGACCGGACATGCTTTGCGTCTTATTTCATCTCCAAAAATGCTGGATGAATGGATTAAGGTTGCCTCCAGGATGAGATGGAAGTACCGCTACATGATCACCAGTTTTTCCGGGACCTATCAGCAGGATGAGGTGGATGCGTTGCTGCTGAGCCTGAAAAAGACAGTAAAGCGGATTGAAAATCTTATCCGTGATAACTCCAGATGCGAGTTTATCCCGGTTTGCATCCCCGAATCCATGGCGATTATGGAAACCGGCAGGCTGCTTGTTGATCTTGGCAGATCCGGAATCATCCCACGGCAAATGATCGTGAACAATGTGATGATGCTGGATGATTGCGATTTTTGTAAAAAGAGGAAGGAGGGGCAGCAACCCTATATTCGGGATATCCGGAACATATTCGGCAGTTTGAACAAGGTTGAAGTGCCCATGTTTGCTACAGAAATCAAAGGATTGGAATCTTTGAATCACTTAAAATCGTTTTTAAACTGTAAGTAAGTTAATCTGCAAAATTTTCAGGAAATATGATTAAAGATAAAATTGTTTTGAGGGTAAAGGAAGCCCTGGTGAAGGATGTCGGAAGGGCAATTGCCAGGATCGATCCAAAGGACATGAAACTGATCGGCCTTGAAAGTGGTGATGTTATTGTGATTGAAGGCAAACGTGCCACCCCGGTCAAGATCATGCCCTGTTACCCTGAGGACCGTGATAAACGTATTATCCAGATTGATGGTATAACCCGGGAGAACGCCCAGGTTGGAATTGACGAAAAGGTGTCGATTTTTAAAACTACCTGTCGTCAGGCCTCAAAAATAAAACTCAAACCAGATACAAAATCCGGATCATCATTCAAGACAGATGATGCCAAATACATTGGATCACTTATCAATGGCCTTCCGGTAACAAAAGGAGATAAAGTACGGGCGAACCTTTTTGGTTCACGTTCGGTGGATTACACGGTAACCGGTGTCAGCCCTGACGGAGTCGTGATCATTCACCCGAACACCACATTCCAGCTTGAATTGGCAAACCAGACCGGTGAAAAGAAAAGCAAGGTGTCGTATGAAGACATCGGAGGACTCGGAAACCAGGTTCAACGGATCAGGGAAATGATTGAACTCCCGTTGAAATACCCTGAAATATTTGAACGGCTTGGGATTCAGCCTCCCAAGGGAGTTTTCCTTTATGGCCCCCCGGGAACGGGAAAAACGTTGATTGTCAGGGCTGTGGCACATGAAACAGATGCCTATTTCATCAATATCTCCGGTCCCGAAATCATGGGGAAATTCTACGGGGAGAGCGAGGGTCGTATCAGGAAAATATTCGAGGAGGCCAATCAGCACGCACCCGCGATCATTTTCATCGATGAAATTGATGCCATTGCACCCAAGAGGGAAGATATGGGCGGTGAGAAGCAGGTGGAGAAACGTGTGGTTGCCCAACTGCTTTCACTCATGGACGGGCTGGAATCGAGGGGAAAGGTTATCGTAATTGGGGCCACCAATATTCCCAACTCCATTGATCCGGCACTGAGAAGGCCGGGGCGTTTCGACCGCGAAATTTCGATTTCCATTCCTGACAAAAAAGGCAGACTTGAAATTCTTCACATTCATACCAGGGGCATTCCCCTGGCGATGGATGTTGATCTGGAAAAGCTTGCTGAGATCACCCATGGATTTGTTGGGGCCGACCTGGAGGCGCTGGCCCGGGAAGCTGCCATGACGGCCCTTCGCAAGATCCTTCCTCAGATCGATTTCGAGATAGCCGAAATCCCTTACGAACTTCTGATGTCACTCGAGGTGACCATGGACAATTTCCAGGATGCAATGAAAGAGGTGGAACCCTCGGCGATCAGGGAGGTATTTGTTGAGGTGCCTGATGTAAAGTGGGACGATGTCGGCGGCCTGGATGATATAAAGGATGCATTGAAGGAGACCGTGGAATGGCCATTGAAATATGCCGATCTGTTCAAGAAAGCCGATACCAATCCGCCGAAGGGAATCATTCTTCACGGGAAACCCGGCACAGGGAAAACATATCTGGCCAAGGCACTTGCAAGTGAAAGCGGGGTTAATTTCATTTCGGTGAAAGGGCCGCAGATCCTTAGCCGGTACATCGGAGAATCAGAAAAAGGGGTTAGAGAACTTTTCAGGATGGCCAAGCAGGCATCTCCCTGTATTCTGTTCCTTGATGAGATTGACAGTCTGACACCCCGCCGTAGCAACGACAGTTCAGGTTCAGGGGTGATTGACCGTGTGATCGGTCAGTTCCTTACGGAAATGGACGGCATTGAGGATCTTAAAGGGGTGATCGTTCTGGCAGCGACAAACCGGATTGATCTCATTGATCCAGCATTGCTGAGGAGTGGCAGGTTCGATCTCATTTTTGAATTGCCGCTTCCCGATGTTAAAACGAGGGAGAAAATATTCGATATCCACACCCGTAAAAAACCGTTGGGGAAAAAAGTCAGACTAAACAAACTTGCCCTGGCAACAGAAACGCTGACCGGATCCGATATTGAATTTATTTGCAGGAAAGCTGCAATGCTTGCAATTCGCAGCCTGATCGAGCAAAATAAAGGAAAACAGGACGAAATTGCCGGGAATGTGGTTATACTCGAGCATCATTTCGAAGAGGCGATCAGTCTGGTTTTGAAACAAAATTCAACGAAAATATAGAGTTATTGGCAGCCTGTATCAGGCTTTAAAAATGAGAATTATGGCGAAAAAAGGTTTATACATTTATGGGATTGTTCCGAATTTTTACGGAACAACACAGTTCCAGCTGCTTGAGAATTCAGGGGTTTATGCCATTACTTTTCAAAATATTTCTGCGATCGTTTCCGACCATGAGACCGCGCAACTCGATTTTTTAGACAGGGAGTCGCTTGCCCACACCCTGGTGCATCACCAAAAAACGATTGAAGATCTCATGACAAAGGGGTTCAAGATGATCATTCCCATGAAACTTGGAACAATCATGAATGCCCGTGAGGAGGTGTTGAGTATGCTTGCCAAGGGCTATGATTTAATCATCGCTACCCTGAAGGAGATTGAATACCTTTCGGAAATAGATCTGGCGGTGACCTGGGCCGATTTTACAGGTACGCTGAAGGAGATTGCAAGCCACCCTGACATAATCATGCTGAAGGAAGAGTTGCTGCAAAGCGGGGTGTCACCAACCCAGATCGACCAGGTAAAGGTTGGAATGCTGCTGAAAGAAAAGCTGGAAGAAAAAAATAAAGCAGTTGAATTAAGGATACTGGAAGCCTTCTCGTCCATCAGCGTGGATATTAAAATTCACGAGGTGATGGACGATCAGATGATCACCAATTCAGCTGTGTTGATAAAAAGCACCCAGGCAGGTCATTTTGAAAAAACAATTGAAAAGTTAGACGAGGAGTACCACAGTACCCTGAATTTCAAAATAGTCGGCCCGTTGCCCTGCTACAGCTTTTATACCCTGGAGGTGGACAAGTTAAATCCGGATGAGGTGGAGAAGGCAAAAAAAATGCTGGGCATAAAGGAAAGAACCAATGAAAATGAGATCAAGAAAGCCTACCTGGAGAAAGCAAAGTTATTTCATCCAGATAACGGGTATGATCCGGGAGATGCAGACAAGTTCAATCAGATACAGAAGGCTTACCATACCCTGATCGATTTTTCCGCTTCCGTGAGGCAATGGTCTAAGGGGGAAGATATTTCACTTTCAAAAGATTATGTGAATGAGAATTTAACACTTGTAAAAATAAAAGGATAATATGCAGCGCGACGGTAAATATATTTATTGCATCATAGCCTCCGATTACGATGTAAGTCTGGGCCCAATAGGGGTCGGTGGCCGGGGTGATCTTGTTTCGACCATTGGATTCGACGGTTTATGTATGGTAGTGAGCGACCATCCGCTCAGCAGGTTTGTGGTGAATCCGGAAAATATGCTGGCCCATCAGAAGGTGATTGAAGAGGTGATGAAGGAATTCAGAAGCATTCTTCCGATCCGCTTCGGGACCATCGCCGCTACACCGGATGAAATACGAAACCTGCTCAACAGGCGCTACAGCGAGTTCATGGAATTGCTCAGGCAGTTTGAAAACAAGGTTGAACTTAATGTCAGGGGAAACTGGAAAGATATGGGGAGCATCTACCAGGAGATCGACAAGGAACACGTTGAACTGCGGAAAATCAGGGCGGAAATCGAAAAGTTGAAGGATTCGAGTGCGCGGAATGAGAAAATCGCAGAGGCCGGGAAACTGGTTGAGCGGGCCCTGGTTGAAAAGAAAGAGGAGGAGACGGCAAAGATCATTGATGCCTTCAGGAAATCGGTATTTGAGTACAAACACAATAAGACATCCGCAAATTCCATGTTCATGAATACCGCCTTCCTTGTGAATAGCGGCAGAGAGGTTGAATTCGATAATATCATGGCTAACCTTGGCGTAAAATACCAGTTCCGCAGCGATTTTGTCTACACAGCCCCATTGCCGATCTTTAATTTCATCGACCTGAAGATTTTTCCTGAAAAGTGGGAATTATAACAGCAGGGAATCATAACGGTTTATATAAACAAACAATATCTAACGCGTATCATGGAAAATGAAGTTGAAATTCTGAAAGAGGGAAAGTATATTTACGGGATCATCAGGCATAGCAGACCGATCGAATTTGGAAACATTGGTATCGGCAAGCGCGCTGACCTGGTTTATGGTATCAACTACAAGGATATCAGTGCCGTTGTTAGCAATTCCCCAATCATTCAATATGAGGCCCGAAGGGTAAATATGACTACGCATGAGAAGGTTCTCGAGGAAATAATGAAACAATTTACTGTTCTTCCTGTCAGGTTTTCCACCATCTCCGAGCATGCCGACGACTCGGGAATTTTAAAGATCCTTGAAAAAGACTATAAGAAATTTGATGACCTCCTCGTAAAGATGGACGGGAAAAAGGAACTTGGTTTGAAAGTTATGGCGCAAGAGACTGCGATCTATGCCAATATCATTGAAAAATATGATGAAATCAGAACAATGCGCGGAAAACTGATGAACCTGCCTGCAGATAAAACACACTACCAGCGCATGAAAATTGGCGAAATGGTAGCCGAAGCGCTAAAAAAGGAGACTGAAAATTATAAAACCATGATCCTCGATGTGCTCAGGCCCCTTACTGACGATGTGAAAATAAATGACAATTACGGGGAACTGATGATTATCAATGCAGCTTTCCTGATTAAGAACATCAGTGAACCTGCATTCGACAAAGCCGTGTTCGAGCTGGATGAAAAGTTCGGCCAGTTCATGACCTTTAAATATGTTGGCACATTGCCTCCCTATAATTTTGTCAATCTCGTAATTAACACCAAAGAATTGTAATATGTTTTTAATCGATGATTTACTCATGGCCCCCTTGAAAGGGATGCTTTTTATCGGGAAGAAAATTAATGATGTGATCGACAAAGAGATGTCAGATGAAGGCACAGTTAAGGAAAGGCTGATGGCATTGCAACTTAAATTCGAAATGGACGAAATTGATGAAGAAGAATATGACAGAAGGGAGGATGAATTGCTGAAATTGCTCGAAAAGATCAGACTTGAAAAACAAAATAAATAGTGAAAAGCCGAAGCAGTATCGTGGGGAAGGAATGACGCATTAAAATAATTTAAAAGGAGGAAAAAATGAGTGCATTTAAATGTCCGAAATGTGGCAAACTAACAGGTGGAAACGAAAATTTTTGCATCGAATGCGGGCAGCCGCTGAATATAACCTGCCCTGAATGCGGCGAAACATGGAGGTTCATGTTTGATTACAAATTTTGTCCCGGTTGCGGGCATAACATGAAAAAAGATGATTCAGTTAACCAGATACCTGAAGAGAAAGTTCCGGTAATAAAAGCTGGTAAGGCGACAAAAAAGTAAATAATTAAACTATTTGGAGGAAACAATATGAGTAATATTATTGAGGTGAAGAAGTCGGTGGTGAAATTCCTGAAAGAAAATATCAATTGTTATGATGTAACGGTCATAAAAATTGAAAAAGCGCAGGAAGTATGGGTTTCCGTGGCCGAGGTTTATGAAGATGATTCATTTTTAAAATCAATGAATCTGCCACCGAAGAAGATTAGGCTCTTCTATCTGGTGAAAATGGATGACAAACTGGAAATCACCTCTTTCGAAAGATTGAGTTCCTTTGAAGGAATTGACATTTCCAGTCAGTAACGATCTTGAGATAAACTCAATAAAGACCCATTCAAGATGGAAAACAATCTGATATATGTTTATTGCATCTCCAATCATCCGCCTGACCTCGGAAAGAACGACGAATTTCAGGGACTGAGGTGCGTTTCGTCCGAAGATTTTTATACAGTGGTAAAGATGGTTTCCGAGAGTGAATTTTCAGAAGAGAATCTGAAAAAAAATTTATCGGACTTGGCCTGGCTTGAAATCCAGGTCAGAAACCATGTGAAGGTGATCAGCATGCTGATGGAGGATTGCACGGTAATACCCTTCAATTTTGGCTCCATCTACCGGTCGGAAGAACCCTTGAAAAAATTCATGTCTGATTACGCTGATTCCTTAATAGAAAATCTTCTTTTTGTTGAATGGAAAGAGGAATGGACAGCCAAAATCTATAGTGACCGGAAGGTGCTGGTCGATCAGATTGATGAATTAAGCGAGGAAGCTGCATCTCTTGAAAAGCAGATCATGGCAAGTTCTCCCGGCAGGGCTTTTCTGATGAAAAGAAAAAAAGCCGACCTTATAGAAAATGAGGTTGACCGGCTTTGCAAAGCATACGGGCAGGAGTATTTTGATGAATTCAGGAAACTGAGCGAGGCATTCACACTCAACAATCTTATCCCGAAGGAACTGAGTGAACGGAATGATGAAATGATCCTCAATGCAACGTTTCTTGTTTCTAAAGACAGAGCCGTTGACATTGCCTCAACGGCGATGAACCTGAAAAGAAAGAATAACGAACTTGGTTTTGATATTGAAATCACCGGGCCATGGCCGCCATTCAGTTTTATCTCCATAAAAGAAAAAAGCAATGCACGATAATGTAGTCGACCGGAGTAAAGATATCACTATCCTGGAGGCGCTTGACAGGGTGCTTAACAAAGGGGTCATCCTCACCGGCGATATCGTAATTTCAGTTGCGGACATTGACCTGGTTTATCTGGGTGTGAAATTATTGCTGAGTTCGGTTGAAACCATGGAACAATTAAAATCGGGGAAGAAAATTAAGGGAAGCCTTTAATTGTGACGTTATGGAAAAGATGATCTATTCATTTTTACCCGTTAAGAAGAATAACCGGAATGCTGAGCATCAGCTTGCAGGGGTGAAGGGGATCGTGGGAATGGACCTGTCTTTTGTATCTGCTGGCGGAATTGCCGCAATTGTAAGTGATTTTAACAGATCGGATATCATGGCCGACAAATCCGTTGCCATTGAATATGCCGGAGTTGTAGAAGCTTTGGCTCAATATTTCACCCTCCTTCCGGCCAGGTTCGGGTCGGTGATGGAATCAACCGATGCGATCACTCAGATGCTGGGCAGGAACCACCGGGAGATAAAGAAAAATCTTTTGAAAGTTGAAAACAAGTATGAGTTCGGGCTGAAGGTTTTCTGTGATACCGAAAAATTGACCCGGGAGATGAAGGAAAAGTCAGCATCCGTGGGGTTAAGCGCTGCAAATGCTGAACCGGAAGTTAAGCAATCGGTATACAGGGAGTGGGTAAACAGAAAACTTAAAGAGCACAGGCTGGAGGAGCAGTTACTGGCCTATGTTGAATCGGTGATTGCAGAGATTAACGGTTTCCTTACCAGTTGGAATACCGAAAGCAAATTCAAAAAGATGTCAACACCTGCCATCATCATTGATGGTGTTTTCCTGCTTGGCAGGGAGCGGAAAGATGATCTCATTGAGGCAGTTGCTGACTTACAAAAAAAACATCTCAGCCTGACCTTTGTGCTGACCGGTCCCTGGCCGCCCTATAATTTTGTTGATTTTAAGGTTAAATAATACGGCCGAAGATATGAGTGAGAATAAAATCCTATTTGATACCGGATCGTTCGACGGGATAACTGAGGAGATTGGAAAGCTGGCGAGCAGCGAAGAATCCAAACTGAAGCTTACACCCGACAACGCTGACTCCGGCCTGGCGAAACTGGTGCTGACACTTGTGGAACTCATCCGGAAACTGGTTGAAAAACAGGCGATGAGGAGGGTCGACGGGGGATCGCTTACCGACGAGGAGATTGAACGGCTGGGTGAAACACTTATGAAGCTTGAGGAAAAAATGGAGGAGATGAAAAAGCATTTTAACCTTACAGATCGTGATTTAAACATTAATCTTGGTCCGTTAGGCGACCTGATGTAATTGATTTTGAATGCAATAGTGATAAAAAAATAATATGAAACCAATGATGTCGCCAAACGAATCAGGCACCAATTTCGATACATCAACGAATTCATATAGTCTGTATTTTAGAAACCCCCTTGATTTTTCAATCCTGGAACAGATCATTCTTCCTGCCTTATTTAAGAGAAATGAGATTTCCGGTTCAAAAGCTGTCAGGATATGGTCGGCCGAGTGTGCCGATGGCCAGGAACCCTATTCTTTGCTCATGGTGGCCGCTGATTTGATAAAAGAGCGATTGAAAAATGAATCGGTGATGGTTTTCGCTACCGATATTTCAGCACAGGCCCTCCAGACTGCAAAAAAAGGGAGCTACTCAAATATTGTCATGCAAAATGTGAAACTATCGAGGTTAACCGATTATTTTTCCAGTAAAGGTGCTGTCTGGACTGTCACCGATAAACTGAAACAACTGGTGGAATTTTCATATTACGATCTGCTTGATACAAAGTCTTCATCGCCGCCATGCAGTATTTTCGGGGGTTTTGACCTGGTTGTTTGCTGCAATGTCCTTATCTATTATAAACCAGAACTTCAATTGTTTATACTTGATAAACTTTACAATTCGCTGACTGATCATGGATGTTTAATGGTTGATCAGTCTGAAAAAATGATCCTGAAATTGCATAAAGGTTTCCGTATGTTTAACCCGGTAGGGAATATTTTCACCAAGGCATGAGCAGGTTGAAAAGCTGAACGGATGAGCGGAAACAGAAGAAATGGCGGAATGGGAAAAAATTGAAAATAACGGGATGAAAAATCTGAAGGTAAGAACGAAATTGCTGTTTGGGATAGGAATCATTATTTTAATGGTTATCCTGATGGGATGGTTGTCCTACCGCCAATCTTCGCGCATGTGGGAAAATACCGATGCCCTCTACAAGCATCCATTTAAAGTCAACATTGCCATCAGGGAGATTGAAACCAATATCTTGAAAATCCGTCACGGGATGACTGAGGTTATGTTATCGGGCAGCCAGGATGAATATCATTTAATCGTTCGTCATTTGAATGAAAATGAGGCGTTGATTTCCAGGTTGTTAGATACCATTTATGCGCAATACCTTGGAGACCGGAGTTCGATCGACACAATATCGGTGGCAATAAAGGATTGGAATTTAGTCCGCCAGGAGGCCATCAGCTTGTATCAGGCGGGAAAGATCAGGGAAGCGGTTGAAATAACCAAAGGCAGGGAATCTAAGGCAGCCAATGCAGTGTTAAGGAAAATCATCGTAATTAAGGACTTTTCTCTCAACCGAGCCAAAGAGTTTTACAATTCAGCCCTGAAAGAAAAAAATGATCTGGCCACCCGTTCAATGGTCATGCTGTTGTTGATCCTGGGACTTTCAGTTGTCATTCTGATTACTATCATGCATAGTATAACTCTGCCGTTGAAAGAGATTACCATGGTTACTGAGCAACACAGGCTGGGAAATTATCACGCCAAAAGCAACCTGGAATCCACCAATGAGATAGGACAACTTTCGGCAGCCATTAACCGAATGGCCGATAGCATCAGGTATGATATGTCCGTCAAAAAGAACACCGCTGCAATTCTGGATGCCATGCTTGGGCAGGAACAGCTGATGTCATTCTGTCAATCGGTAATCGGGAAACTGATCTCTGTAACCGATTCAAATATCGGGGCCATTTATTTGCTGAACAAGGAAAACACAACATTTGAGCCCTATTTTTCCATCGGGTTAAGCAGCGATAAAATCAGATCATTTTCTGCTGTTGCCAACGAAGGGGAATTTGGCATCGCCTTGTCGAGTAGAGTAATAACCAGAAGTACAGTGATCGATGATGACACGCTTTTCATTTATTCTGCGGTAACGGGAAATTTCAAACCCAGGGAAATCATTACCATTCCACTGCTACAGTTTGACAAAATAATCGGGATGCTTTCTTTTGCTTCCATCAGTAACTATTCACCTGAGGCGATAGAGGTGTTTAATAACTCCTGGAATAACCTGAATGCCGGGATCAGCGGAATACTTGCCTTTGAAAGTATCCGCAGTTATGCAGGGCAGCTTGACATACAAAATGAGCGGTTGGTGGAGCAATCTACTGAGTTACAGATGCAGACTGACGAACTGATCATACAGAACACAGAACTTGAAATACAGAAAAGGCAGATAGATGAAGCAAACCAGCTTAAAAGCCAGTTTTTATCAAGCATGAGCCATGAACTGAGAACTCCCCTTAATTCAGTTATTGCACTTTCAGGAGTGTTGATCAAGCGGTTGAAAAAACTGATCCCCACGGAAGAGTATAGTTTTCTGGAAATAATTGAAAGGAACGGGAAGCAATTGCTGATGCTGATCAACGATGTACTTGACCTCTCAAGAATTGAGGCCGGAAAAACCCAGGTTCAATACAGCAAGCTATCCTTGAGTGATCAGGTACAGTCCATTCTGTCGACCATGCAAACAATCATTGCGGATAAAAATATCCTGGTAAAAAACAACATCGGGAATGACATCCCTTTAGTCACCACCGACAGTACCAAGTTGTATCATATTCTTCAGAACATTATAGGAAACGCGATAAAATTTACTGAAACCGGGTCGGTTGAAATTTCGGCCAGGTTGGACCATGAATATGTTCAGATCGCAATAAAGGATACCGGGATCGGAATCCCGGCTGATCAGATCCCCCATATTTTTGAAGAGTTTCGTCAGGTTGATGGTACGGCCTCACGAAAAACAGGGGGAGTTGGCCTGGGATTGTCCATTGCTGATAAATATTGCCAGGTTATCGATGCCAGCATAGAGGTGGAAAGCGAACCGGGGAAAGGCTCCGTATTTACTGTCAAGATTCCCGTTGAGCCACCTTACGGGACTTCTTTTAAAGCGGCACATGAAGCCGATGACCTTTTTTATGAAAAGGAACCGGTTGTCATCAACCTGGAAGAGATGGATGGCAAAGGGAAAAAGATCCTGGTTGTTGAAGACAACGAACCAGCCATCATACAACTGTCCGAAATTCTAATTGAGCAGGGATATCAGCTTGAAGTTGCCCGCAACGGACAAGAAGCGCTTGGTTCGGTGACAAAGAATATACCGGATGCCATTATCCTGGATCTGATGATGCCGGGAATGGATGGGTTTGAAGTACTTGAAAAAATCAGGGGAACGAAGGAGACTGAAGATATTCCCGTACTTATCCTGACGGCAAAGTATCTGACAAAGGAGGAATTAAAGCGACTCTCAGAAAAACACGTTCATCAGTTGGTTCAAAAAGGGGATGTCAGGAAGAATGAATTACTGATCCTGGTTAAAGGAATGATAAATTTTAATTCTTTCAACAAAACGAATCAAAGGGTTGAAAGACCAAGGGCTTCAGTAAAAACAGGCCGTGGTACGATCCTGCTCATAGATGAAAGTGCCGAAGCGGGAATAACGATCAAGGCACTTCTCGGGGATAGGCACACCGTCATTGAGGCATTGGATGGAACAGACGGAATTATCTGTGCAAAAAGAATGAAGCCTGATCTTATCCTGCTGAATGTCTCTATCTCCGGGAATAGCGGTTTTCAAACATTGAATGAAATAAGGAAAGAGGAAGCGTTGTCAGATGTGCCGGTAATAGCACTCACCGCAATGGCAATGGCGGGAGACAGGGAGAAAATAATTGCGTTTGGTTTTGACGAATATATTTCAAAACCGATTGATGCTAAGGCATTAGATGAAACAATCGAAAAGTGGATCAGTCAATAAACAGCAAATGATTAAAATTCTTGCCATCGACGACAACAAGGATAACCTGGTGGTTCTGGCTGCCCTGCTATCCGATGCATTTCCTGATGCCAGGATAATCACTTCCCAATCGGGTAAAGATGGCATAGAGAAAGCACGGATTGAAAGTCCTGATGTGATTTTGCTTGATCTGGTGATGCCGGTTATTGATGGTTACGAAACCTGCAAAATTCTCAAGGAAGATGATGAATTGCAAAGAATCCCGGTAATTATTTTGACGGCCATGCACACCGAATCGGGTAGCAGGACCAAGGCACTGAAGTTGGGTGCTGAAACGTTCCTGACAAAGCCCATTGATGAGGCCGAACTGACAGCGCAGGTTTCCTCCATGCTACGCATCAAGCGGTCGGAGGATAAGGTAAGGATGGAGAATGAACGGCTTGAGGAGCTGGTATATGAACGCACAAAAGGGTTAGAGGAGAGCAACCGTGCCTCGCTGCTGTTGCTGGATGAACTGAAGGTTGAAATGGAACAACGGAGATTCTCGGAAGAGGCCCTTCGGGTCAGCGAGGATCATTTCCGCAATCTATACAACGATGCACCTGTCGGGCTTTACAGAACTACTCCTGATGGAAAAATATTACTGGCTAACCGTGCCATATATGAAATGCTTGGTTTTACCAACCTTGAAGAGGTCTCTCTGAAAAACCTTGAAGAGGCAGGATTTGAACCAACCTACAGGCGGGCCCAATTTATCGAACAAATTGAAAAATTCGGGGAAGTCAAAGACCTGGAATCAAAATGGATCTGCCGCAATGGCGAATGCATCATCGTGCGTGAGCATGCAAAGGTAATCTGTGACCCTGACGGGAAGCCGCTTTATTATAATGGAACTGTAGAAGACATTACGGAACGGAGGCGGGCGAAGGAAGCCCTTAAACTTGCCCTGATTAAAGCCGAATCTGGCAACCTTTTGAAAACTGCTTTCATGAACAACATTTCACATGAAGTACGAACTCCGTTAAATGGACTCCTTGGATTCAGCAATCTTATCACGCAACCCGACATCACCCAGGATGAAAAGATACTGTTTTATTCTCTCATTAAAAAAAGCAGCAGTCGCTTGCTCAACACGATCAACAGCTACATGGATATATCCCTGATTGTTTCAGGAAACATAGAGGTAAAACGAAAAGCCATAGATCTGCACCAGATGCTGCTTGGTCTTTTTAATCTGTTTCAACCGGAATGCATTTCGAAGGAGATTGAATTCCTCCTTAATATTCCAGGGAACATTGGTCAAATCACACTTTATTCTGACGCTGACCTGCTGAAAAAGATCCTGAATCATCTGCTCGACAATGCAGTAAAGTTCACCGACAGGGGTGAAATCGTATTTGGTTATATTGTTCATATTCAGTCACTTGAATTTTACGTGCATGATACTGGCATCGGGATAGGCGTTGAAGCACAGTCTCTGATATTTGAAAGTTTCATTCAGGAGGAATTATCGCCAACCAGGCGGCATGAAGGAAGCGGGCTTGGATTGTCAATTGCACAGGGATTGGTAAGGCTTCTTGGAGGTGAATTGATGGTGGAATCAAACAAGGGAACAGGCTCAAAATTTTTCTTTAAAATACCGTTTGAAGGAACAAAAAAGGAGGTATCAAAGCAGGAGGATATCAAAACAGACATCCCTGTCGCCGGTAAAGCTGTTATCCTGATTGTGGAAGATGATGAATCAAACAAATTATTTGTTGAAGCATTGTTGGGGAGGATCCCCATTCCCTTTTTGGTTGCGGTCAATGGGAAAGATGCCGTTGATCTGTGTCATCAGCATCCTGAAATTTCATTGGTACTGATGGATATCAAGATGCCTGTTATGGATGGGTTGGAGGCTACACGGATCATCAAGTCATTCCGTAAGCAGTTGCCAATTATTGCGCTAACCGCTTTCGCAATGGGAGGGGATGAGAAAAAAGCGTTTGAAGCCGGATGTGACGATTATTTATCAAAACCTTTAGAAAAAGAGGCCCTCTTTGAAAAATTAACCAAGTTCAGAGTAATGTAATGCTCATGGGAGAGCAGGAAGCAAAAAAATGAACGAAACCTTTCCTATGATTGATGCAGGAACGCTTCTGGGCCAATATTCGGAGCTCTATGATTTTGCTTCGGTTGGTTACTTTTCACTTGACCGGTATGGGAAAATTCACGAGTTGAACAACGCGGGAGCAGAACTACTTGGGCAGGAAAGATCAAAGCTGGTTCTGGGCGACTTTAATTCTTTCCTGGTACAACATGCAAAGCTTGACTTTAAAAAATTCCTTGAAAAGGTTTTTACAAAAGAGAATAAACAAACCTGTGAACTGGAACTTATCCCGATCCGGAGACCGGGTGTCTATATCAGGGCAGAGGCCATTCAGGTTGAACCGGATCATCTTTGCCGCATGGTGGCGGTCGACATAACGGAAAGAAAATTTATTGAGAACACCCAGATGTTTCTCATAAAATCGGGGTGGAGTGGGGCTGGGGGAGATTTTTTTCAATCATTGGCCAGGTACCTTGCCGAAACCCTGCAAATGGATTATGTATGCATTGATAAACTTCTTGACAAAGGTCAGGCAGCGCAAACGATCGCTGTTTGGTTTGATGGAAAATATGAAGACAATGTACAGTACACACTCAAAGATACTCCCTGTGGAGATGTTGTTGGTCGCAGGATTTGTTGTTTCCCTGCCGGGGTGCGCCAGCTTTTTCCCGGTGATGCAGTTCTGCAGGAGATGAAGGCCGAAAGTTATGTTGGGACGACTCTTTGGGATTCGGAAAGCAATCCAATCGGACTGATTGCCGTGATTGGAAGACATCCAATTGAGAACCCTCAGATGGCTGACACCATTTTAAACCTGGTAGCCTACCGGGCCGCAGGGGAGATTGAGCGCATGCGGGCGGAGATGATCAGAAATATGATGTATGCCATTTCAAATGCGGTCGTGACATCAAATGACCTGGCAGAATTGATCGAAACCATCAGGGTGCAACTGGGAAGGATAGTAGATACGAAGAATTTTTACATTGCATTTTATGATGAGGCAACAGGCATGCTGAGTGCTCCGCATACGAAAGACGAAAAAGATAAAATTGATTCCTGGCCTGCAGCAAAATCGCTGACTGGTGCTGTAATATACGGTAACCGCCCGTATTTACTGACCAGGACAAGGGTGCTCGAACTTAACCGGCTGGGTGAAATTGACCTGATCGGTGCCACTGCCGAAAGCTGGCTTGGAGTTCCGTTGCGAAGCAACGGAAAAGTAATTGGAGCCTTTGTTTTACAGAGCTACGATGATCCAAATGCGTTCAGTAACAAAGACGTTGAATTCCTTGAATTTATATCCTCACAGATCAGCCTGTCTGTGCAACGTAAAAAATCTGAGATTGAATTAAAACAGGCGCTTGAGAAGGCCCGGGAATCTGACCGGTTAAAGTCGACCTTTCTGGCTAATATGTCACATGAGATCAGAACACCCATGAATGCAATTGTCGGCTTCTCCGGGATGATTTCTGATCCTGATCTCAGCGAAGACGATCGAAACAAATACTCTAACATCATTTTATCACGCTCTGATGATCTGATGCATATTATCAACGACTTGTTGGAGATATCGAGGATCGAATCAGGAAATGCGACAGTTGAAAATGCAAAGGTCTCCTTAAATACTTTGATCGACGAAATACTTGAGGTATTCAGGCAAAGGATTAAAAAGGGTAAAAAGGAGCATCTCGTCATTCAGGCCGTAAAAGGTCTTTCTGATGACATGGCGTTAATTAATACAGACGGGTTCATACTTAAGCAGGTCTTTTCAAACCTCATCGACAATGCCATAAAATATACACAAGCCGGGTCGATCTGTTTTGGGTATCATTTACCTTCCAATGGTTCATTAACCTGTTTTGTGACCGATACAGGGATTGGCATCACGCAAGAAAATCAATCCATCATTTTTGAACATTTCAGGCAGGCAGAAATTCCCGATTCGCACCAGTATGGAGGAACCGGGCTGGGGCTTTCAATTTGCAGGGGTTCCCTTGCCCTTCTGGGAGGTGAAATATGGGTACAGTCCGAATGCGGGGCCGGGAGCACTTTCTTTTTCAAATTCCCCTATAAATCTGAAAATGTGATAAATATCCACAGTGAGCTGGAAGCAATAAAACCAAAGGGAACCGGGATCTTCAATTGGAGCGGGAAACGGATCCTGCTGGTAGAGGATGATAAAACAAATATGGAATTCCTCACCATCATATTGAAACGCACCGGGGCTGAATTGATTGGAATTTACAGTGGTTCGGAACTCAGAGCACGGTATGGGGAGCTCAACCAGTATGATTTGGTTTTACTGGATGTCAGGCTTCCCGATGCCAGCGGTTGGGAGTTGGCCGCGGAGATCAAAAAGCAACGATCAGACTTGCCCGTGATTGCCCAAACAGCCTACGCGATGGAATCGGACCGCAAAATGAGTGAGGAGGTGGGTTGTGATGCCTATATTTCAAAGCCAATAAAAAAGGAAAATTTATTGGAGGTCATGTCAAGATTCCTGCAGTAAAGTATCACAGGCCTTTTCAATTTCCTCCTGTTTCCCTGTTCAAATCAATAAACTTTTCATTCTTTCTGAAATTCTCTATATTTATGGTTTCTTTGGGCATTTATAAACAGTTTGAACATTCTATTTTATTATAAAAGCAATCTGAAGCAAATCTATGAAAAGAATGGGGAAGGCCTTTAATTCGAGCGATGCCATGCTTTCGGCTTTTATGGATTATAATCCTGCATTGATCCTGATTAAAGACCATGAGTTCCGGCCGGTTTTTGCCAATAAAAAATTCTATGATCACTTTCCGATGGCGTTGTGGATAGGGAAAAAACCCCATGAGCTCTTTTCTTCCGATATTGCCGATGAGATGGTTATAAAGGATACTGAAGCCATGAACACGGGGTACACCTCCTATGAAGAAACATGGAAGGATATGGAGGGTGTTATACATATTTATTTTACTGAAAAGTTCAGGATCGACATCCCGGACAGCCCGCCACTGCTTGGATCGATCATTACAGACATAACCGAAAAAAAGAGATCAGAATATGCCATCCTTGAGAACGGGGAGCGGCATCGTTTGCTGGCAGAATCACTCCGGATCAGTGAACAGCGTTCCCGGGCGCTGATTGAAAATGCTCCTGATGGGATCGTGATGGTCAACAAAGAGGATGCATTTATCTACGCAAGTCCGCCAGCCTGCCGTATGTTCGGATATGAACCGGAGGAAATCGGGAAAGAACGTCCGAGTGAGTTGACTCACCCTGAAGATTTGCCTTTGGTGCATGAAACGCTAGGACGGCTGATTCATGATCCCGGGTCTGTTCCAACAATTCAATATCGTTTCAGGCATAAAATGGGCCATTGGCACTGGATAGAAAGCACCTTCAGCAACCTGCTTGATACGCCTGGAATTGAAGCGATCGTCATTAATTTCCGTGATATAACGGATCGCAAAATTGCTGAGGATAAAATCAGGGAGAATGAACTTCGGTTAGTTAAGTTATCAAGAGGACTTGAACAAAGCCCTGCAGCTGTGGTGATTACCGACACCAAAGGGTTGATTGAATATGTCAATCCCAAGTTTACCTTCATGACTGAATATCCCATTGATCTGGTTCAGGGCAAAGTGGCCAGGATATTGAAACCTGGAAGAACCACTGATGAAATTCATGACCAGATATGGCAATCCATTATTTCGGGGAAGGAGTGGACAGGAGAATACCTGAGTAAAAAAATGAGCGGAGAAACATATTGGGAATCGGTTTTAGTAGCTCCGATCATTGAACCTGGTGGTACGATGACCAATATCATTATCACCATGGAAGACATCTCCGAAAGAAAAAGGATGATAGGTGAACTGGTTGATGCCCGGCAGAAGGCTGAACAGAGTGACCACCTTAAGTCAGCCTTCCTTGCCAACATGAGCCACGAGATCCGAACCCCGATGAATGCCATCGTGGGCTTTGCGGAGATGTTGTCGGATGCTGACCTTACTCCTGAGGACCGCATTCAGTTTTCCTCCATCATTCAATCCCGTTCCGATGATCTGATGCACCTCATCAACGATCTTCTTGAAATTTCCAGGATCGAATCGGGCAATTTCACGGTGGTGAAGACGGAATTCATGATCAATAAGGTGCTTGATGATCTTGAGATGATTTTTCGAAAACGGTTGCAAAAAATCAATAAGGCACATCTTTCGGTAGAGGTCGAAAAGGCCTTACCCGATCAGCTTTCTGCCATTTACACAGATGGTTATATATTCAAGCAGGTTTTTTCAAACCTGATCGAGAATGCAATCAAATACACACATTCCGGTTCCATCCGCTTTGGATATAATCCACCCGACAATGGTTTTATTACATATTATGTCAAGGATACCGGAATCGGTATTTCACCGGAGAATCAAACTGTCATTTTCGAACATTTCAGACAGGCGGAAATTGAAAATCAGCACAGGTACAGGGGAACCGGTTTGGGATTGGCCATTTGCAGAGGTTCCCTTGTACATCTGAGCGGCCGGATATGGGTAGTTTCGGAACCAGGCAAGGGAAGTACATTCTATTTTACCTTACCTTTTAATAATCCGGGATTCAGCCCCGAATGGAGTAATTTAAGATCCGGCCTGGAAATTCAGCAACCGGGTCCTGTCATTGAACGCACCTGGGCCGGGAAGCAACTGCTCATCGTTGAAGATGAACCCACCAATATGGAATTTCTAAGGATCATCCTGCGGCGAACGAAGGTGGAAATTACATCGGCAGAGAGCGGTTCGTCGCTTCGTGAACATTATAATAACCTTGATCACTTCGACCTGGTACTGCTTGATGTCAGGCTGCCCGATGCAAATGGATGGGACCTGGCCAGGGAGATCAAGACCATCAGGCCCGACCTTCCCATCATTGCCCAGACTGCCTATGCCATGTCTGATGATTTCCAAAAAAGCAAGGAGGCGGGATGTGATAATTATATATCCAAACCGATCAATAAAGAGAAACTGCTGGTTTTGATTTCAAAATACCTCAAAGAGAGCTGACCGATGTGTAACATGAGTATTTTTTGATAGTTTTATAAAACATCAAATTAAACTGACAATGGTTTTCGAACTTGAAATCCGTACCATGGTGCTTATCCTGGGTGTGACCCATCTCATGCAGGTAATTGTTTTTTATCATCAATACCTGGTGAATAAAAGATATCAGGGAGTAGGATGGTGGCTCCTTTGGAGTGCTGCAGAAGTGATCGGTTTTAGTTTTATCCTCTTCCGGAATACCACTTCATTGCTGCCTCTGGTAATAATCCTGCAAAATTCCATGATTGTTGCCGGAACAGTTTTCCTCTATATTGGGGTGAAACAGTTCTTTAATAAAAAAGTGAACCTGCGGATCATTATTCCCATTGTTTCAGTGTTTTTTTTCGGTTTACTCTATTTTCTCCTTGTTGATAATGATATCCAAATCCGGTCAGTCATTATCAACGCGTCAATTGCGATCCTGGCATACATGACAGCCTACAGCCTTTTTGTTGACAAAACTCCATCCATTGCCGCTTCAGCCAACTTCAACGGGCTGATATTCGTTTTACACGGCGCCCTTTTTACCTACCGCGCCATTGCCATTTTTCACGGGACCCCTATGGGAAGCTTTTTGACGCCGACTTTCTTTAATTATATTCCATTCCTGGATGCGCTCGTCGTCAGTCTTTTGTGGACTTTTGGATTGATCATTATGCTTAACAATCGCCTGCATGTTGAGATGTCGGAGGCCCAGGATGATTTACACCAGTTATTCAACTTGAGTCCGGATGCTGCGATTATTGTTCGCCTCGACGACGGAACGATCGCCGATATCAATAACGGATGCACGGCCATTACCGGATATACGCGCGAAGATCTTTTGGGGAAGTCGATCATGGATGCGAAAATCTGGAAGAACATCGAGGACAGGAAAAACATGATCAGGATCCTCAAAGAAAAATATTATTGTGAAAATTTTGAAGCACAGTTCATAAGAAAAGATGGCGTGGAACTAACCGGACTGTTGTCCGCAAAAATCATTCATCTTCAGGGCGTCCCGCACATTATCAGCATTGCGCGGGATATCAGCGGGCGAAAAAAGATGGAGCGGGCATTGCGTGAGTCCAATCACGAGCTTCAAAAGGTGATTGCTGAAAAGGATAAATTCTTTTCAATCCTTGCACATGACCTGAGAAGCCCTTTCAATTCCTTTCTTGGCTTTACACAGGTTATGGCTGAGGATCTTTTATCCATGACCCTAGAGGAGATACACAAAATAGCAGTAATTATGCAAAAATCGGCAACCAACTTGTATGGGTTGCTCGAAAATTTGCTGGAGTGGTCAATTCTTCAAAGAGGGGTTATTGTGTTCATACCTGAATCGATTCAATTGCGGAGTACGGTTCTGAAAAGCCTTGAACCTGTTATGGATTCCGCCACGAAAAAGGAGATCAGGATCAATTTCGAAATTGAGGAAAACACCATGGTTTTTGCTGATCCGCACATGCTGCATGCAATTATGAGAAATCTTGTTTCAAATGCGATCAAATATACACCCAGGGGAGGATTGATTGCCATTTCAACCAGAAACCTGCCCGGTCAGTTCCTGGAAATAATTGTAAAGGATACGGGCATCGGAATTGGTCAGAATATCCTCGGTAATATTTTCCGGCTTGATTGCAATACAAACCGCCCGGGAACTGATGGAGAGCCCAGTACCGGACTCGGATTGATCATTTGCAAGGAATTTGTTGAAACCCATGGCGGAAAGATATGGGTGGACAGCGAGGAGGGAACAGGAAGTACCTTCCATTTTACCCTTAAACAGAACAATCCAAATGAATAAACGTCATCTCCTGTTTGTTTTTTTATCATTTTTTTGGCCTGGCTTTGCGTTTACACAACAGACTTTTTCATCCGGGATAACCATGCCAGACCTTCAGGTTGAAAATTGGCAGATGGAACAGGGTTTGCCTGTCAATTCTATCATGTCGGTCACCCAAACAAGGGATGGCTGGATGTATCTGGCAACGGAGGAGGGTCTTGTCAGATTTGACGGCACGGCCTTTTTCCTGATGAACAAATCGATGATCCCGGGGATGACAGTTAATTTCGTTACTGCAATCCTGGGGTCCCGTGATTCAAGTCTTTGGATTGGCACTGAAGGTGGCGGGTTGATACAGCAAAAGAAAAATGTTTATATCAAATTCGACACTTCAAAAGGATTGTCCGATAACCGGATTTTCAATCTTTTTGAAGATGCAGGAGGGGGACTTTGGGTCGGGACATCGGGGGGAGGAGTGAATTACATTAAAAATGGAAAAATATCCCGGTTTGATACAAGCAGCGGGTTGGCAAGCAATTATGTGCGCTCTGTTGTGGTGGATGCTTCGGGGCGGATATGGGTAGGGACTCAAAAAGGACTTTCAGTCATCACAGATGGAAAAATCAGGAGTTATTATCGCAAGGATGGCTTGCCTGATGATTTCATTGAAGCTTTGGCCATTGACCGCCAGCAAATTCTCTGGATCGGAACCAAGAGTGGCGGGCTGGTAAAATTGAAAGACGGGCAGTTCACTGTATTTTCCACCAAAAATGGTCTTTCTGACAAAGCTGTAACCTCGTTGTGTTTTGACCGGAATGACATGCTGTGGATTGGGACCAACGGTGGGGGAATCACACGGATGGAGCATGAACGGTTTATTCCTTTCACAACCAAAGACGGTCTTTCCAGTAACCTGATCGTCACCCTTTTTGAGGATTTAGAGGGAAATATCTGGGCTGGATCTTCAGGATCGGGGATCGACCTGATTAAACGAAAATCGGTTGCAACCCTTACAACGCGGGATGGATTACCAGGCGATGTCATTCTTCCTGTATTGGAAGACCATGCCGGGACTTTATGGTTCAGCGTTGCAGGTAAAGGGTTGAACAAATTGGAAAAAGGAAAGATCGAATCCCTTACGAAAAAATACGGATTGGCAACTGACCTGATACTTGCGCTGTGTGAGGATATGGATCATGCCATCTGGATAGGAACTGCCGGTGACGGATTATTCAGGTTCAAGGATGGAAAATTCGTCAACTATACCATCGCCGATGGATTGTCAAGTAATGTCGTTGTCTCTCTTTATTGCGACAAGTCAGGGGCTATCTGGGCAGGAACAACCAGCGGCGGCATCAACCGGTTAAAAGATGGCAAGTTTGAGATCATCACAACCAGGGATGGTTTGTCAAATGACAATATAAACTGCATACTCGAGGACCGGCATTCAAACATTTGGGTGGGAACCAATGGAGGATTAAATAAGATCAGTGGAAAAAAAATAACCATCGTAAACCAAAAATCGGGATTGTCGAACGATTATATCCTTTCATTGCTGGAGGATAGGGATGGAAATTTCTGGGTAGGAACAGCCTCAAACGGCCTTAACCTGATCAGGGATGGGAAAATTACCCAATTTACCACAAAGGATGGGCTGATTAATGAGGTGGTTCTTCGAATTATGGAGGATGATTTCGGGAATTTATGGATCAGCTGCAATAAGGGAATATATAAGATCAAAAAGCGGGATTTACTTGATTTTGCAGATTCAAAAATCAAATCATTGTACCCGGTTACCTATGGGAAAACTGATGGGATGGAGTCGATTGAGTGCAATGGGGGCATAACGCCTGCAGGATGCAAAACGCACGATGGAAAACTTTTGTTTCCTACCATGAAGGGAATTGCCATTATTGATCCGAAAATGGTAAACTCCGAATCCACCAGTTTTTCCCCGGTTTTCATCGAGGAACTCCTGGTTGATGGTCAGTCTGTGCCAATTTCCAGCCGGCTATCATTTCCTTCGTACACAAAAAGGCTTGAATTCCGTTACGCGGCGCTGAATTACAGCAACCCTGGCAGGATCAGGTACAGGTGTATGCTGGCAGGTTTTGATAAGGACTGGGTTGATTGTGGTTCAAGCAAAACCGCTTATTATACAAACATCCCAAAGGGTGATTATACCTTCAGGGTGATGGCAACCAATGAGAGCGGGGAATGGAATGATCAGAAATCAGCGGAGCTTGCTTTTCAACTTACACCACCATTTTACCGTTCCTTCACATTTTATCTGCTCATTTCGCTATTTTTTATCTTGTTGCTGTTTTTTGTGACCTATTATTTCATGGAGCGTTTTCAGCGAAAACGCTTGAAGATCCTCGTAGATCAGCGGACAAATGAACTGCACCTGAAAATGGTTGCACAGGAGCAAACCCAGGCCGAACTCCAGAGCATCAATTCAGAACTGCGATTCGCAAAGGAACAGGCTGAATCAAGTGATCGGTTGAAGACGGCCTTCATGAACAATATTTCCCATGAAATCAGGACGCCATTGAATGGGATCCTTGGGTTTGGCCAATTGATGACGGATCCGGGTTTGTCGGAAGCCGAACGAAAAGAGTACTTTTCAATTCTGAAATCCAGCAGCAACAGGCTGATAAACACCGTAACCGATTTCATGGATGTATCCCTCATTACATCCGGGAACCAGGAAATCAGGAACGGCCTTTTCCCTTTGAATGAAATGATGGTTGAACTTTATCATAAAAACCTGCCGGCCTGCCAGGCTGTAAATCTGTCCTTAACTGTTCAGGTCCCTTCTTCAGCCGGTGATTTAATGATAAATTCCGACAGTGAACTCCTGACCAAGGTGCTGTCTCATCTTTTGAATAATGCCATCAAGTTTACCAAAAAAGGATCCGTGATCTTTGGTTTCGATATTAGGGAAAAGGAACTGGAGTTTTTTGTCAAAGATACGGGCGTTGGGATCGACCGTGAAGGGCAGGCCACGATCTTTAAAAAATTCACCCAGGTAGATGTCTCCATTACCCGTGGATATGATGGGAGCGGTCTTGGGCTCTCCATCGCGAAAGGATTTGTTGAATTGCTTGGCGGACGGATATGGGTTGAATCTCATCCGGGAGAAGGTTCCCTGTTCAGGTTTACCTTGCCCTGTAATTTATCCTAAGCTGCAGGCACTGATGATTATCTTGCCAAACCCTTTGATCGGGAGGATTTGTTGAATTTGCTGGAAAAATATCATATGTCAAGGTGATTGTGCGAACCAGTCATTTTTTAATGTCACCAGATTGACCAAAAAAGCTGCACTTACTAATTTAAGCTCATCGTTTACGAAATCACTCTTTTTCATATAGTTGTATGGTGTACCTTTATAAAAAAAATCAAAGATGAAAAGCATCGGCTGGTTGTCATTCATGATCCTTTTATTGACTGTCTCTCAGAGCTGTAAGAAAATAACCACGGATAATCCTGCAGATCAGGGATCGGTCCCTATGGGGAAACTGGTTATTGCACCCGGATTCAACTGGAAGACTACCAGCGATGTGACCTTTATAATCAACAGTGACAATGCCACACTGGTATCCATCACATCTGAAGATGGCAGTATGGTTTATCATAAAGGCTTTTTTAACAGGTTGCTCGAAAATTATGAAATCACACTCAGCTTCCCATCTTACGTCAGGAATGTAATGGTAAACGGACAACTGGTGGCCATTTCAGGGAGTACAGTTCAGGTATCGCTGGCATCGTTAAAATCTGCAGGAATATCGTCCGGGAATATTAATCCGGTCAGGATGATCCCTGACCAGGGACTTGTTTCAGCCTGGCATTTCGATGAAAACACGGGGACTGCAGCATCCGATGCAAAAGGGTTGAACAACGGCACTGTTTCAGGTGCCGAATGGGTTCCCGGTATTAGCAACAGCGCACTTGATTTTGACGGTACCGGCGGTCACGTGCAGGTGCCATATAGCGCGAGTATAAACAACACAACAAACCAGATCAGTCTTTCCTGCTGGTTCAAGATGAATTTGGTAGGCGACAATGGTGCTTTCGTTTTCAACCGCGTCAAATACATGCTTCGCCTTGATCCGCAGGGGAGGGTATCATTCTCGATCTATAATCCTACTTTTACCTCTCTTGTGATGGATTATGTTGACCGGATCCTGGATACCGACTGGCATCACGCCGTTGCCACCTACGACGGTGCTGAAATGAAGATTTTCATTGATGGCGTTCAGAAAAAATCACTGGCAACGACCGGTAACCTGCAAACGTCGACCAGCGACCTGTATATCGGCAACCAGTCAACACTGAACTTCTTCCCCGGGATATTGGATGAAGTGCTTCTTTATTCAAGGCCCCTGAAACAGGATGAGATTCTTTCAATTTTTACCCAGACGCCGAATCCCGGAAACGGCTCAAATCTTATTTCGGAATGGCCGCTCAATGAAAACAGCGGAACCACTGTTACGGATGTAGTTAGTGCGAACAATGGCACTATAACCGGAGCTACCTGGGCTCCAGGCGTGTCGGGGAGTGCACTGCATTTCAACGGGACCACTGATTGGGTCAAGGTGCCAAAAACGGCAAACATGAATGTTACCAATGCCATCACCATGATGCTGTGGGTAAAATCAGAGGAGAACAGGACGGCAAAGTTATTCCAGAAGGGTGACTGGGACGGGCCCGGAATAGGGCAGGATAGATGGAATGGCTGGCAGGGAGGCGTCAGGCTGAGCAATGGGACGAGTCAAACCATAGATTGGGGAGACGGATTGCCTTTATTGAATGAATGGTATCATATTGCTGTAACTTATGACGGAGCCAATTTAAAGTTATACATCAATGGTCAGCTGAAGAAAACCAAAGCTGTTACAGGTACTTTGGCTGTAAATAACCGGGATATCTCATTCGGTGCCGACAATGGTGCGCAAAAGTTCTTTAAGGGATCGCTGGATGAAATAAAATTATTTGGCTCTGCATTGACACAAACTGAAATCCAGGCTAATTTTCAGGGACATCCTGCTGCTCCCGACCAGGATGGTGACGGCATTGCAGATGCTGACGACAGCTATCCCAAGGATCCTGCCAGGGCATTTAATAACTATTTCCCATCGAATGGCTTTGCCAGTCTTGCTTTTGAAGATTTATGGCCTGGAATGGGCGACTATGATTTCAATGACCTGGTCGTCGATTATCAGTTCAACACCGTGACCAACGGTTCAAATAAAGTCACGGAGGTTCTGGCCACATTTGTGCTTCGTGCCATTGGAGCCGGTTTTAACAATGGATTCGGGTTTCAGCTTCCGGGCCTTACCCTGGTAAATTCCGATGTCTCCGTGAGCGGTTATGACCTGAAGGAAAGTTATATCACACTGAAGGACAATGGAACCGAAGCGAACCAGGAAAAAGTTACCGTGATTGTTTTCGATAACGCCAATAAAATCCTGGTTTCCACCTCCGGATTTGGAGTCAATGTTCATCCAAACGAGCCCTATGTTGAACCCGACACGATGGTTGTCACCCTTGCGGTTACACCCAACAAGTATTCTGTTGCCGATCTTGACCTGATTCATTTTAACCCCTTCCTGATTGTCGACGGGGAACGTGGAAAAGAGATCCATCTGCCGGGCTATAAGCCAACCACCCTGGCAGATCTTAGCCTCCTCGGAACCGGTGAAGATGATTCAAAACCAGCGACCGGTAAGTATTACCAGACGAAATCAAATCTTCCATGGGCCATCAACATTGCCTCAACTTACCATTATACGATCGAGAGCAACCAGATTACCAACGGGTATACCCACTTTGCGGCATGGGCCGAATCATCGGGGGCTTTATTTCAGGACTGGTACCTTGATAAACCCGGCTACCGCAACAATTCGGCTATATACCAGATTCCCTGATCCTTATATATTACCTGGGAGAGCCTTACTTTCTGTCCAGTAACCGCAATGACAACTTCATCCCGATAAAAGGATTTTCCAGGATAATTCTGGTGGGGAAACCATGCCTGTAATCCTGGTATGAAATGATGACAGGGTCAGCGATGGTCGATTTTCCGGAGATTTTATAGAGCGTATCACCTGAGGGTGAATAGGTTTGCCATGTTTTGCATTTTCCTGCTTTTCCGGCTACGACCTGGTTGTTTGAGGGTGATTGAATGTAATAATTCATGGATGTCACCGGATTGATCCCTGTTAAAAACCGGAAATCGGTCTCTAGGATCTTCATCAGGGCCTTTTTATTCAATGATTCAAAACAGGAGATAACCTTTAAGCTGTCGGGTCTCAGCTCCAGGTCAAAAAAGGTCATCCCGATCTCATTGGCAAAAACGATGCGGTAAACCGGTTTGTCGACCTGTTCAGAAATCCCTGTTCCTCCGGTTGAATCCATCCGTTTTACCACGAGCAGGCCCGAAAGGTGGTGTTTTTTTATATCCAGGGCCGCTTTGAAAAGCGTAAAGCGTGACATTTTTGTATGTTCCCGGGCCAGCAGAAACCTGTCACCCGGATGGTTCGTTTCCGATTTCAGGTGTGAAGTATCACGTGCCACCTCTTTTGGCTTGATCGATACACAACCCGCTGCAAGCAATATCAGGATGCTAACGAACCATGAATTTTTCATCGGCAATGGGTTGGTTGAGTTTCTTGCTTGTAAAGGTAATCCTGGTCCGGTCACCTCCCGGTTCGAACATCTCGATCTGGTCGACTGAATAATCCTTCCGGTTGAAATGAATTTTGATCTCTTTCAGCGATTCCTTTAACCTGGCCGACAACGGCTTAAGCACAACAATAAAGGATGACTGATTTTCGAAAAAATCAGGAAGAAAATTCTTTTCATCATTCAATAAGGTGCCCTGGATGCTGCCAAGGATAATCCGGTTGATCTCCAGGTATACCTTGTTCGATTTTACATTGAACTGGCTCACCTGGTTCTCATCGATGACCGAGATATCATCGTTTCGGATAATGATGAGGTAGGAGAAAGGTTCCATATACTCCCAGCGAAGCATCTTCTCCTTTTTGAAATAGAATTTTCCTTTGGAGGTGATCTTCTCGGTGATCATTGACATCTCCTTCTCCTGAATAAAATTGCTGGAAATGGTTTGCGTGTTCTGGGCTACCTGCTTCACCTGGTTCCTCAGCAATTCAATGGATGAACCTGTCATCGGCTTGTTCTGCGAGAGGGTTTGCATGGGGACAAGGAAGATCAGGATCAGGGCACACAAAAGGCCGGGAAGGCAAAGTTTCGTTTGTAACCCGCGTACAGAGAAAAAACGCCATGATGACAGCCCGGAGTTTAATGGGGTGTACTCACGCATAGGCCGGAATATTTAGCAATTTATCGAGCGGGACAACCTGGTAGCCCGCCTCCTTTATCCTGACAAGCAGTTCTTCGAGGTTTTTTTCAACGAAAGGGGTAAAATCATGCAGCAGGATGATCGATCCTGGTTTCAGCCGGTGAAGTATCCGGTTCATTATATTCCTGTGATCGGAGCTCACCGTATCCATCGACCGGATGTTCCAGCAAATTGCCTTCCAGTGTGTCATTTTCAGGGAGTTGCTTACCATGGGATTGACCACACCGAACGGTGGACGGTAAAACAGCGGGGATTTTCCGGTGATCTGGCTGATCAGCCTGTCTGTTTCTTTCATTTCTGATCTCATTTTTCTGGCCGGAAAGAAACTAAACCATTTTGAATGGGAAAAGGAGTGGTTCCCAAGGAGGTGCCCGCCATCATCGATCAATTTTACAATCTGAACATGGTCAGCCACATTTTTGCCAATGCAAAAAAAGGTTGCCGGTACATTATGTTTCTTCAGGATGTCAAGAATTTCGGGCGTTTTCACTGCATCGGGTCCGTCATCAAAGGTGATGGAGATGATTTTTTCATCTGTATTTCCATGGCATATGACCGGGTGGTGGAAATTGGAGCAGGGGAGAAATGCCATGGTGAATGAAATACCGAAATATAATACAAAAAGCATCGAATATAAAAGCGAAGCATGGGTGTGGATCAATCCCGTGGCAGATTTGCCGAGAAAAACATTCCAGAGGTTGAGGCTCAGCAGGAGGATGAAAAACAGGAGGGTCAGGCGGCGGAATGTGAACATTTAGGGTCGGCTAAGCAGGATGAATGCATGGTTATTGCCCTGGAAATGGTTGTAAATGAGCACGTGTTCAATAGGGTGGGGATGTGATTTTAATGTGTGTGATGTTTCCGCGGCATTGGAAATATGAAGGGGATTGTTGCCGTTTTCATGGAGACATACCACTTCAGGAACAAATTGGTTCCTGAGCATCATGGCTGCAAGCCAGGTCGCAAAAGCCGAAGCGGTGTGATATTCCCCGCATAGATGTTTAAAACAGGCCAGGGTTGCATCACGAAAGTCGCTTCCCGCCAGCTGACGATAAACCTGGTCGGTTCGCGGATCCCCGTTCAGTCCAAGGATTACGAGGGAAATATCCTTCACCGTCAATCTGCAGCCGGAGAGAAAATCATGGAGCCTGCTTTGTATCTCTTCAATTGAACCGGGTTTCAGGAAGGTCGTCAACCCGGTAAGTCTCGCATAACTTTTATCTGTTTTTTGATTTTCCAGGAAAAGGAAGGAGGCACCCTCACCGGCAATGGAACCGCGCTGCGGATCATTCAGCAGGTTCAGGGGATGAACTGGTTTTCGTTTCCAGTAACCCAGCCTGGATGTAATGGCAAAGGAAGGATCTGTTATTTCATCGGAACCGCCCACAAGCACATTTGAAAATTCCCCCATTTTAATCTGGGTCATGGCATCAATCAGCGCAGATTCGAATGAAACGCCCCGGTGAACGTAGGTGAAATTATAACCATGGCATTTCAACAGCAGTGCGATCTGACCGGCAACCGTGTTATGCGTGCTTTGGATGAATGAGGTGGGGGTGAGGAACTCCTCCTTGTTGCTGATCATCGAAGTAAGGAATTTCTCAGTATCTTCAACGCATCCGAGCCCTGTCCCGGTAATAATGGCATCGGGCGTAATTTCTCTCAGCAAAATATCATTCTGACCGATGCCGGCATCCTTCAGGCATATTTTCGAGGCTGCAACTCCCATTTTTATGATCCGGCTCATCCTGCGTATCATGTCAGCCGGAATGTATTCCTTGAATCCGGGGTCGATACACTTCAGCCTGTTGGTTTCCAGCAAAACCGGCTCCTCCAGGAAATGGGTGCTGTCAGTCGTTTTCTGCGGCGAAACATTTCCCAAACCGTTGATATATATTGGGGTTTCAGTCATTATTCTTGCTTGAATGATTAAAAGATTGGCCAGGTTTAGAAATCACCACCGCTGAATTATTCCCTCCGAATCCGAACGAATTTGAAAGAACATGCCGGATTTCTGCATCACGGGTCAGTTTTGTAACCGGGCTGATCTGCAACTCCTTCATCGGCGTTACAAAATTCAGGTTTGGAAAGATGGTCCTGTTCCCGATCGACAGTACCGAAATTACCGCTTCTACAGCGCCGGCTGCACCCAGCGTATGCCCTGTAAACCCTTTGGTTGAACTGAAGGGTGGCACGTTTTCCCCGAAGATGCGTTTCATGGCCACCCCTTCGGAGAGATCGTTATTTTCGGTCCCGGTACCATGCACATTGATGTAATCAATATCACCCGGGTTAAGCCCGCTCATCGCAATTGCTTTCGACATGGCCATAAAAGCGCCGGTTCCGTCGGGTGATGACGCAGTTTGATGATAGGCATCGTTGGCATTGCCATAACCTGAAACTTCCGCCAGGACTGACTTTTTTTCCTTCAGCACCACATCTTCAGATTCAAGGACAAGGAACGCTGCCCCTTCTCCAAGGGTAAGTCCGGCACGGTTTTCATCGAAAGGGTGGCACCCGGTTTTGTCCAGGATCATCAGGGTGTTGAAGCCGTTTAATGTAAATCGGGTCACAGAATCGTTGCCGCCGACAATGACGCGATCGAGTTGACCGGTTTTTATGAGGTTCGATCCAAACATCAGTGCATTCACTGATGAAGAACAGGCCGTACTGACGGTTGTCAGGAAATCCCTTATCCCGAGATCGGCTGCAATTCGTTCGGTGCTGTCGCCGCAGTCGTGGTTCACAATGTCGATCATTCTGCCTTTGGGACGGTCAGCCAGGAATCGGGCGAAGAAATTTTCACTCCGGTCCATGCCACCGACTGTGGTGGCTGAGATCAGACCAGTTTTAAACTTGCTGATATCATGGATTCCTGCAGAATGCATGGCTTCTCTTGCTGCAATCATACCCAGCAGGGCCGTACGCGTGAATTCCTTTCGGCCGGCATGGCCGGTTTGTTCAAGTAACTGGGCCGTGGTAAGTTTAACCTCTGCCATCGGGATAATGCCCTTGTGGATGGTCGGAAAAAGTGTAATGTCTGCGATTCCGGTCCTGGAGTCTAACAATGATTGCAGGGTTTCCGGCACATTGTTCCCAATGGCGCAAATGATTCCGATACCCGTAATATATACCCGCTTCGACATGAATAGGTTATCAATTTTCCGCAAAATTAACAGATTAAATCAACGGGAGAATACAGCTTCAGGGTTTTTATTGGGAATTTTTACCAATCGTCCAACGTCCGGGACTTTGCAGGTATTCTTTAAAAGTGAAAAATGAATGAATGATCTTTTGGTTTATGCTCCCTGAACCAGGATCAAGGAGTGATCAACATTTCGGAAGTGGTTGTATATCAGGATATTTTTTAATCGTGAGGGGGCCCCCAGGTTCAAATGTAAAATTTCGGGATAGGTCTGGCGTTTAAGCAGGTTGGCTGCAACATAAAGCCCGAAACCGGTGGCCGTATGGTATTCTCCACACAGGTGCTTGTACCAGGCGAGTGGTTTCCCCGGAAAAAATTGATCGGCAAACCGTTCATAGACAAGGTCATAATTCAGGTCCCCATTGGTGCCCAGTAACACCAGATCGATATCCGTGGCCTTGAGATCATGATTTCCCAGAAAATGGCCCAGGATCGTCCCTGCATCCGGTTCCCCGTTCATCCTGATCCATGTTTTTACATCTTTTACCTCAGCATAGGTCGACTCAGTTTTTCCTGATCCCAAAACAAAAAATGCTGCACCTTCTCCCGCCAGTGCACCTGGTGTTTGATCTTCCCGAAGTTTCATATTGGAAACAGGATGCATTTTCCATTGTCCTATCCTTCTGGTAATCAATAGATGATTCATGGTCATCTCATCAATTGCTCCAGCAAGAATATTGGAGGCTGTCTGCTCCTCCATCTGCAATAATCCATCAATAAGTCCGCTTTCAAATGAAAAGGTCCGGTGAACATAGGTTGAATTATAGTTGTGGCATTTCAGCTGGATGGCCACCTGCGAACTGATGGTGTTGTAGGTCGACTGAATAAAAGGGGTCGGGTTCAGGAATCGTTCCTCTTTGGTCAGATCGCCCAGTATTTTTTCGGTATCTTCCACGCTGCCCAGGCCGGTGCCGGTGATAATGGCATCGGGCATCGCCAGGTTTGCCTGTGCAACGCTCATTTTTGCAGCGGTAATGCCCATCTTGATCAACCTGCTCATCCTGCGCGATTGAATCGGATCAATGTAATTCCGATAAACAGGCTCAATGCACTTCAGGTAATCGGCCGTGTATTCGACAACTTCAGCCAGAAACTCATTTGTTTCTGCCGTCCTTTGCGGTGATATAAGACCGATGCCGTTGAGAAAAGCCATATAAAATAATTACGAATTACGAATGACGAATGACGAATGACGAATTAGGAATGACGAATGACGAATGACGAATGACGAATGACGAATTTGTTCTTCATTACTTTATCACTTTTTACCTTGTTACCCTGTCACCTTGTTACCCTGTTACCCTGTCACCCTGTTACCTTTTTAAAAACCAACGAAGTATCATTTCCTCCAAATCCGAATGAATTGGACATGACGGCATTGACCGGAACATTGGAGATCAGCTTTTCAACAGGGGAGAAGGAGAGTTCACTGATGCGCTGGCTGAAATTCAGGTTGGGCCAGATAACCTGGTGCTGAAGGCAAAGGATCGACAGAATGGCCTCGGTTGAACCAGCCGCGCTGGTGGTATGCCCGGTGAATGGCTTTGTTGAACTTACCATGGGGATCCGGTCTCCAAAAAGTCTTTCGATGGCACGGCCTTCCGAAAGGTCATTGTTATCGGTTCCTGTACCGTGGGCATTGATATAGTCAATGGCTTCGGGAGCCAGGCCACTCAGATCGAGCGCCTTTTTCATGGCCAGGTAGGCCCCGGTACCGTCGGGAGAGGATGCGGTTTGGTGAAAGGCTTCGCATGAATTTCCCCATCCTGCCACTTCACACAGCGGCTGATTCCCTGTTTTAAGGATGCTTTCTTCCGACTCGAGAACCAGGTAAGCCGCTCCTTCGCCAAGGTTGATGCCCGCCCTTTTCTCATCAAAGGGTTTGCATGGATCTTTATCCAGTATTTTCAAGGCGTTGAACCCGTTCAGATGAAATTTCGTGAGAGACTCACATCCACCCGCCAGGACGCGGTCGAGCCTTCCGCTGCGGATCATACGGGCGCCCAGCATGATCGAATTGGCTGCAGAGGAACAGGCCGTACTGATGGTCGTCACGAAATCCCTGATTCCTAAAAGAAAGGCTATTTTCTCGGTACTGTCGGCACAATCATAAGAATCGATGTAGGAATTGCGCGAATCATTGGTAAGAAAATCAGCATAATAGAGTTCGCAGCGATCCATACCCCCGACGGTTGTGGCGGAAATCAGCCCGGTTTTCAATTCCCGATGGTCATCAAGCCGGCCATGGGTAAATGCTTCACGGGCTGCAATGATTCCAAGCAATGAATTTCTTGAGTAGCCCTCTGCCGGGGTGATCCCGGCCATCTGAAACAGTTCGTCCAGGTTTTTGGGCACTTCACCAACAAACAATTCATCCTTAAGCAATGAGTCGATTTGACGAAGAGGACCTAACCCTGACCTTGACTGAAGAAGGGAGGTTAAATTTTCTGCAATATTATTGCCGATGCAGGATATGATGCCATAACCGGTAATGTAAATCCGTTTGGGCATCGGGATTTATTTTTTATGCTCGGTAATGTATTCGGCCATCGAACGGATGGAGAAGAAGATTTTCTTACCATCTTTGGGATCTTCTATTTTAATTCCATAGTTTTTCTCCAATAAAACAATCAGTTCCAGTGCATCGATGGAATCCAGCCCGAGGCCTTCGCCAAACAGGGGGGAATCAGGATTGATATCTTCAGGGGAAATATCTTCCAGGTTTAATTGCTCAATTACCTCTTTTTTCAGCTTGTTGATTAATTCTTCCATAAGATCAGGTCAATTGTGGGTCATTAATAAATTAAGATTCTTCTCATTAAAAAGCAGTGGTTTGAAGCCTGAAACTTCACCAGAGCGGCCCCGGTCATCATTTTCAACCAGAACTGCCAGGGCGTTGAATTTGTCACCCAGCACCTCAATCCAACCACAAAGGCAGGCATCCACCCGCCTGTTGATAAACAACTCTTCCGCATAACTTGACAGCATTTTGCTGTTAAATGCTTCCGAGATCAAAAAGGCATTTTCCCCTTTGATTTTATGCCTGATACACACCTCCCCAATCACAATGTTGGGAAGTGTATATACAAAAACCGAAGGGCTTGGATAATAGGCCGAACGGTCTTTGATGGTTTCGTTGTGGGTTATGTCGGTATCAAGACTTGAGCTTGAATTTGACAATACCACACCCACCGTTTCGGGGCGATACCCTTCAATTGTTTTATCTTTCAAAACCAGTTCAGCTGCCATGAATCCAAGTTTGCTGATGGCATCCATCTTGTAAAACTTGGGATAATTGATCTTCTCTTGCTTGTAAACTGCCTTTAAAATCTCTGCAAATTTAGTAATATTTTCCTGATAAAACAGAAGCCGGTCGTTCACGATGACCTTATGATCATGGAGATGGCAATAGGAGGTTATAATACGTTCCATGTTATTGTTTCTGATAAATGATGGCAGCATTGCATCCGCCAAACCCTGAGGCTGTTTTGAGACACGCTGAAACCTCTGCAGGATGATGTGCTGAAATTACATTCAGTTCAACAGGGACTCCCAGTGTTTCAAACCCTGCCGAACGGTAGAGTGTGCTGCTTTTCATCGAAGAAATGGCGGCCACTGATTCGATCATCCCTGCAGCGCCCAGGGTATGTCCCCAGTAGCCCTTCAGACTGTTAACCGGAACATGCTGCATTCCGCTCAGTTCAATTGCCTTCGATTCCATCTCATCATTATACTGGGTCGCGGTACCATGCGCCGAAATATAACCGATTTCAGAAGATGACAGGGATGCCTGAATCATGGCCTGGTTGATTGCACTGCTCAGCTCTTCTCCCGTGCGTGAAGGGCCCGAAATGTGATTCGCATCATTGCTCGTGGCGGCCCCCGCCACCCGGATAGGAACACCAGGAGTCGATAAAGAGGCCTTTGTTGAAAGTATCATGGTGCCGCATCCCTCTCCCAGCGACAATCCGGTGCGGTTTAGATCAAATGGCTTGCAAACGGCCGGGCTCAGTGCCTGGAAAGACTGGAACCCTGAAATGACAAATTCAGATGCAATGTCGCCACCGGTCACCACGGCATGATCATAGGTCCCCGATTGAAGGTAACGCGTTGCTGCCATCATCGCAACCACGCCCGAAATACATGCGTTGGAGATAATTAACGGGGGATTTGAAAAACCAAAGAACTGCTGGATGATCCGGCCCAGTTCCCATAGATAAAGGCGCTTATGGCTAAACAGGGTTTTGTACCGGTTTTCGAGCAGGTCAATGTTTCCTTTGGTAGTAGAGATAACCAACAGCGTCCGTTGCCTTAAAGGTATATCCGTCTTTCCCTGCAGCGCATCCGAAATGGATACAATGAACATCTGTTCGAGGCGGGTAAATGATTCTGCAGGTGCATCTTTCCTGAATTGCTGCAAAACCTTCCCGAACCTCAACGTGAGCTGATCAGTATCAATGCGCGAAAGCAGGATCGGCCTGGGATAAAGAATGGGATCATCCACCATCCGGATACCGATCACATCTTTCTTAATGGCATCAATGTTTTCGGAGGTTGTAAAACCAAGCGAAGTGGTGATATTATCATTCAGGATATAGACCGGTTTCATGCCATCCACTGTTAAACGCCCCATTTCTTTTTCCATCCGGTAAAAAATTCGGGGGCAGTAAGCAGCAGTTCCCCTTGCGGAGTAAGAAAAACCTGGACGGAGGAACCCGTGGCCGCTATTTCAAGGTCTTTTTTCCTGTAAATGGTGTATTCAAAAACAATTTTTGCGGCATCAGTGGGAACAAACCTGGTTTCAACAATGGCGTTGTCCCCGTATTCAAGAGGCCGCTTGTAGTCACAGTTGATCTTCACAAGCGGGATCATCACATTGTGTTTGTAAACATCCAGGTACCCTAGACTGTATTTCAGCCCGAATGATTCCCGCCCGTCTTCAAAATATTTAAGATAATTGCCATGCCATACGATTCGCATTGAATCAACCTCTGAAAACCTGACAATGATTTCTTTCCGGTCGGTTAGTTCCATAGTTAGTTGTTCAAAGGACTTTTATACTTGTGATAAACGGTGGTTATAACGACCGTTGAGAAGAAAAATATCAAGAGTTTGATGGCTTCAGGAGCAATCTGCATTAAACTTCCACCACGCAGGAAGATGCTGTAGTAGCCGGTGATGGCCCAATTCAGCGGGCTCAGGTGAGAGATGGCACGCATCACGGGAGGCATGAGATAGATGGGAACCCACAATCCGCCAATGGCTGCAAGAATAATGATCGAGATCGATCCGAAGGCGGCAGCCTGCTGATGGGTTTTGGCAATGGTTCCGATCATCAGCCCATATCCAACGGAGGCCATGGCAACCACTAGCGTCATGACGACAAGGCCAAGAAGTTCACCCTGCAGCACCAGGGTCGGAAGGCCGAACAGGGGGAGAATGAGAACGCCTGCCAGAAGCATGGCTACGGTCTGGACCAGGCAAACAATAAGGTAAACCCCGACTTTCCCCATCACCAGGGTCATGTAGGAGATCGGCATGGTGAGTAACCTGAACAGGCTTCCTCCTTCACGTTCCTGTATCAGGCTTTGCGTCAGTGGAATTACGATGAAAAACATCGCAAAGATGGTCCAGGCCGGAACGTTGTGCTGCGTGGCATTTGGTAAAATTTCAACCTCACGGTAGGAGGGGAACTCCTCCCTGAACTGAAGAATTTCATTGAAAGCCTCCTTTGGCGGTTTGTACAGAGGCATTTGCGCGGCGATCTCCTGGTTGAATGTTTTAAAAACCCAGTCGGTCTGGATCCTGTAATAATTCTCCCTGACCGAACTGATGACCGCATTCTTAAAGGTTTTTTTTACTGTGGGATCGAAGTAGATGGTCACGTTAACCGAATCCCTGAGTACGATCGCGTTTAACAGGTCGGCGTTCCCAATACCAAATCCTGCCAGTGTTTTTGCAACTGTCAGGCGGACGTTGGCCCTCATGGTGCTGGTTGCCTCTTTTGGAACAACGATGGCAATGAGGTACTCGCCTTTTTTAACTGCATTTTTTGCTGTTTCGGCAGTTAACGGTTTATTGTTTAAGCTGTCGATGACTTCGAACGAATCTGATCCTTTAAACCCGTTTTTGATCTTTGTCCCAAGGCTGTCCTGGTCATTGTTGACAAACAACACCTGCACGGTTGGATCTTTTGTGAGCGAACTCCATCCGAATTCCTGCATCAGCGAAGATATGACGATAAGCACGATGGGCATGATAAACAGCATGGCCAGTCCTGATTTATCACGGAGAAGAAGCAGCATCTCTTTTCGGCAGACAGACAAATATCTCCTCATAATCAGTCCCTCATATCTTTGCCGGTTAGATGGATAAAGATGTTTTCGAGGTTTTTAAACTCCGGGTGTCCTTCAAGCAAATCCTTCGGCTGCCCCAGGGCGATGATATTCCCGCGGTCGATGATCGCCACGCGGGTACAAAGGTGTTCCGCTTCCTCCATATAGTGGGAAGTATAGATTATGGTCACCCCCTTTTTGTTGATCTCCTTGAGATATTCGAGAATGACGACCCGCGATTGTACATCGATGCCGACGGTTGGTTCATCCAGGAAGATGATTTTCGGATCATGCAACAGGCCAGCGATAAGATTTACACGACGTTTCATTCCCCCGGAATAGCGGCTCACCAGTTTACCGGCATGTTTCTCAAGTCCGAATTCGGCCAGGTAATGATCAATTTTATCGCGGAGTTCAGATCCGTATAATCCGTACATATTGCCAAAAAAAGCAAGGTTCTCACGCCCGGTAAGGGTAGGATAGAGGGCAATATCCTGTGGGACCACCCCGATAATTTGCTTTATTTTATTGAGATGGAGGTGGCTGTCGATGCCATCGATCATCACGCTGCCATTGGTTGCAGGGAATAACCCGCAAAGAATGGAAATCGTGGTGGTTTTACCGGCACCATTGGGTCCCAGCAATCCGAAAATCTCATTCGGAAAAATGTCAAGGGATATAGCATTAACGGCAGGTTCGTCGGCTCCCTTGTAAACTTTCGTCAGATCCCTGATTTCAATAATCGGCCGGAGTGACATTAAAATTTGATTTTTTTAAGTTTCTGATAAACCTTTTCCTCATCTGCTGCAATTTCAAGCAGTTTTTCGGAGAGGGTGCTGTAATTTTCTTCAGGTTTTGAGCGGTTCTTGCAGTTTCGGGCCCCCATATAGGTGAATTCACGCCATTTGTTGGCCGTCCGTCCCATCAGATCCGACGCCTCTAGCAATTCAGTATGGTTGCCAAACAGTTCACCGGCTTCTTTCAGGAAGGCGCCGTAGATAAAGCGGAATCCGGCGCCACCGGTACCAAAATCCTCCGCCATGCGTAAAATTTGTCCCAGGTAAAAGGAGGCTTTGTCATTCCCGTGCTTTTTTGGCCATTTTTTTATGTCGCGGCCCATCCATCGCAAACCCTTTACGCCGATAAGCGGAAAAGGAATGCCGATCATCTCATACACCGTCTTTTTGATCCCTGCAATGATGGCGGGTTTCAGGTCAACCTGACTGTCAATTGCATGATTTATCCAGTACATCTTCCCCTGCGGGGCAAAGGCTCCTTTGGCATACCGCACACGCAAGAGATCATCATAGGAAATCACTTGCGGATGTTCCATCACCGTATCGCTTACGTGGTACATGTTCCCCTCTTTACCAAAAACAACCAGGTTGTGCATGTTATAATGCATCCTGTATTCGGGCGGGAAGAAGGTTAGCTGAAACACACCAACCTGGCATCCGGTAGGAATTCCCTTTTCAAGGTTTTGGTCCAGCATGTTCATCGCCTCTTTTGGATCTTTGATCTTTTTTACCACGGTTGAATCTATTCCAAGATAGGCAGTTGACCGTTTGAAAACCGTATTCGGCAGGTTCCGGAAGGAGATCATGGGGGCAAACTGAATTTTCAGGAATGGGATATAGCTGAAGTACAGGCCATTTCCAATGCCGAAGGCCATGGGTTCAGATATCTCAAGGCCGTTGAATTTGAAAAGGTTCGACGTAGCACCACTTTCGCAATGGCCAGCCTGACGGTGAATATAGGGGATGATCGTTTTAGTTGATTCCATATTATTGCTTCGGTTATTCGACACACTTAAGCTGATCAATGGTAATATTAAATGCGGCTGCATATTTCTGAAGTATCCGGTCATTCAGCCGTTTAAATACAGCAGGTTTAAAATGCCATTTGACACGCCACAACGACATTCCGGCCATCATTGAAAGATTGAGAGGATCAAGCAGGTTTTTTTCCATGTAGTACACGACTGGGCTCACTTTGCCTGAAATAACCCGCAAACGGGCATCTTCGATGCGTTCCTGGAATAAGTCCCAGGCCTGTTGCAAAATGAGACGGTCAGCTTCTCCATGAAAGCCTACTGTTTTTTCAAATTTACCCCCTTCGGCATATGAATAGGAAAGTTCACGGTATTGACCGTATTCTTTATTTTTATATACCGGATTTTGGTTCTCTTCCATAGTAAAGCTATTTGATTGTAGACAATTTTTTAAATATTTTATCTTCCCTCATAGCTATATCCAAAAGCATATCTGCCAGAAAATCATAGGATTGATCAGATTTCCCTCTTTTCTTGCAATTTCGTGCACCAAGGTATGAAAATTCCCGCCATTTATTGGCAGTTTCACCCATTTCAATCGAAACATCTTTTAGCCAATCCTGCTTCAGAACAGCAGAGGCTTCATCCAGGAAAGCGCCAAAAATAAAACGGAACCCGGCTCCGGCCGTGCCGACCTCTTCTTCCATCCGCAATACCTGTCCAAGGTAATAGGAGGCCTTCTCGGGACCTAAATTTTTCTCCCACTTGCGCATGCGGCCTGCCAGGTATCGTATCCCTTTCGCACCAATCAGCGGGAACGGGACGCCAACCATGTTGTTGGCCGTTTTTCTGATGCCCTTGACAATGGCGGGTTTGATGTCAATCCCTTTGGGAACAAAGGTGGGATAATACATTCGTCCCTGGGGAGCAAAGGCGCCCTTGGCGAACCTGACCCGCATGAGGTCATCGTAGGTAATCTCTACAAGGTTTTCCATCAGGGTATCACTGATGAAATAGACACCGTTATCGTGACCATAAACGATCATGTTGTGCATGTTATAATGCATGCGGTATTCCGGAGGGAAAAACGGCAGATGAAAGGTTCCCACCTGGAGCCCGACCGGGTATCCCTGTTCCAGAACGGCATTCAGTTTATCCATCGATTCCTTCGGATTGCGGAAGGTGTGAATCGCCGTCTTCACGCCAAGCTGCCTGGTTACCCTGTCGAAGACCTGCCCCGGCCATACCCTGAACGAGGTGGTGGGGGCGTGTTGCATTTTAAGAAAGGGAAGATAACTGAAGAACAGTCCCGCACCAATTCCGAACGCCATGGGCTCACTGATTGAAAAATCGTGATAATAAAGCAGGTTGCGCGTTACCCCACTTTCACAATGCCCGGCCTGCCTGTGTTCAAATTCAAGTTTCACCATAATTATTTAATTTAAGAAATCCGGATTGGTCAGCTGATCTATTGTGATTTCGAATATCCCGGCATATTTCGCCAGTTTTTCCTGACTGAGTTTTGTGAATATTTTAGGTTTCAGGTGCCTTTTTACCCGCCATTTAGGCATCTCCATATAGGCAGCCAGCATGGGGACCTCCATAAGCCGTTTCTCCATATAATAGGCGACAGGACTTAATTTTCCTGCGATGACCAATTGTTTCACCTCATCAAGACGCTGTTCGGCAGCATCCCAACTTTGTTTGATGATCACCTGGTTATCGGGGTTCTGATAATCGACTTTCTGGGTAAATCCCTTCTCCTTGTCAAAATGATAAAAAACTTCCCGGTTGTATGTATAAATCAAATCATTTTCACCGGCAACCCCATCTTTTACCTCTTCTGTTAAATTTCCCATGTTCTAGTTATTGATTAAGAAAATTTTCAGTTCACATCCGGCGATCAGCCTGTTTTCAAGGAATATTTCGCCCTGTACGATGGTTGCATCAAACACCTCATGCAACACCGTTATTCTTGTGATGATCTCCTGTCCAACCTGAGGAAACCCAATGATTTTAAGGTTCCTGATCCCGCCAATAAATCCCAGCGGTGCTTTCCCTGGAGCAATTCCCGGTTTTGCACCTACGCCGGCAGCAGCGGTTTGAGCCATATTTTCAATCAGGCCGGGCTCTCTGAAATAACCCTGCTCACAAAATATGTTATCCTCACGAATCAAAAATGAGGTTACCGTCATTTTACCGACGATCTCAACCAGCCGGTCAACCATGACCATCGGTGGCTTTTGTGGTATATTTATTTCTTCAAATGATGCCATAGCGATCCTTTACGTTTCCGTTTCCTGAGGCGATTCATCGCCGTAGCTACATCCTCGTTGGCAAAAACCCATCTCCGCCCGGTTTGTTCCGCCCGCTCCTTAAGCGTTTCATAATTGATATCGGGTGCAATGTAATAGACCGGCTCCAGGAGGTTATCTCCCGGGTGAACAATTCCCTGGTCCAGGGCAATTTTATGCAATAGAGTGCCAGGGTAGATCCTCATGCCGACAAAGGGGAAAAAGACAGTATTTTCGATGCGTTTCGAGTTTTCAAAACTTTCGTTGATGGTCGCCTCTGTTTCGCCATAACCCCCGATGATCATGAAATGACAGAAGTAGATCCCTGCCTGGTTGCAGTAATCTGAAACCTTCACCACCTCATCAACATCAAAATGCTTTCCGTATTTTTTCAGGGTAGTGTCCGACAGGGACTCTGTGCCGAATTCAATATGGGTAAGACCGGCCTCGGCGAATAATTTCAGGTTTTCAAGCGATAAATTATGCGGTGAAAAGTAAGCCCCCCAACGCATGGGAAGTTTCGACGCAATCATCCTTTTGGCCAAATCAACATTAAACTGGTTGCTGATGTTGAAAACCGAATCGGTGAAAAACACATAATCGATCTGGTGTTTTTCATACAGATGCCTGAGGGTGTTCACGATTTTATCAGGATCGAGCGTGCGTACGTTGTGTCCTTCTATGAGTGGATAGGTGCAATAGATACAGTTATAGGGACAGCCTCGCTTGGTCTGCACATTCACCATTCCGGCTTTGTCCCAGTAGAACTCGAGCAGTCCGTTGTCAAATTCAAGGTCGGGGGTCTTGATGAAATGACTCCGGCTGTTGACTACAATCTCATCGCCATTTCGGTAAACAAGTCCGTCAATGCTTAAATCGGGTTTGCCCAAATCGAAGCTGACCAGGAGGTTATAAAGGCTTTCTTCACCCTCTCCGTGAATGCCATAGTCGGGGCTGAAATAGGAGAACAGTTCCCGCGGGTAGATGGAAAAGGCAGATCCGCCAATGATCAAGGGGGCACCGGTAGTTTCACGAACCAGATCAACGATCATTTTATACCCATTGATAAAACTCTCCTGGCTGTAAAAATTCACATCATCGACATTTCTCAGGGAGAGTCCGATATAGTCCGGCTGAAAATCCCCCAGGAGGGTTTTAAATAAATCAGGCGTACTCAGGTTGAAGTCGAATATTTTAATCTGGTAATGCGGAAGGCGCTCAGTCAGATAGGTATAGAGGTACGAAATACCCAGCGGGTATACCGGGTATGGATTGGTATAACGGTTTGCTGAAACAAAAAGTAGCTTTTTCACCTTCATGATCATGGATTCGTTTCAGGTAACCGTGGTAAAACTTCCGGTAGTTTCCAGAAATCATAATAATTAAACCATTGAAGCGGGTATTTCCGCAGGATCTCCTCAAATTTCTCGGAGTAAAGACTCAGGGCTTCGCGGAAGTTTTCTTCCCTTTTTTTCAGGTTCGTGGTGAAGACAACCTTTGTCAGCGGGGTTGCATAAAAATGGTAATGGGTACTCCGCTCTTTCACGGCAAAGACAAAGGAGACAGGTATATTGAATTTAGCTGCCATATTTACAGGTCCGATGGGGAAGGCTGCCGGCTTTCCCATAAAATCAAGAATGACTGTCTTGTTTCCTTCGATGAAGCGGTCACCATGCATCGCAATGATCTCCTTGTTAGCCAGGGCCTGTTTGATCTGTAAAAGGTGTGAAAAATCATCGCGGATAACAATAAAATTGACATTGCGGGCAGATAGGACATCCGACAAATAGCCTTTGATTCGCTGGTGTTCCGCATCAAACAGGAGGATGTTGATCTTTTTTTCAAGGCGGTTCAGCAGTTGACCGGCAATTTCCCAATTCCCAACATGCGCGCTGACAAGCAATCCGCCGTCGTTCATCTGGCGAAGATATTCTTCGCCTTCAAAGTCGAAGGTAAACTTTTGCTGAAACCCCGCGAGCATGGCAATCTTATCCAGTAGAATCTGACCGAACATGTAGTAATTAAGATAAATACTGAAGAATGCTTTGAACCGGCTGTATTTCATCACCCTGTTGTAAAATTGAAAAATGGCTTTAAAAGCCTTACCTGAAGTAGCCAGGAAATAGATCACAACGAAGGAGAGAAGGAAGTAGGAGAAGCGCAGTCCCAGATATTTCAGGGTCAAGACAAAGATTTTATATCCCAGAACCCCTCCCCGGGTTTTGCCTTCCCAAGATGACATTTACGATTAATTTGGGTTGATGCGATTGATGATGTAGCTGTAGAAATCCTGTAACGATTTAACGTCGGTCATCTCTTCAGCCTTCATTTTAAATCCAAAATTGTTTTCAACGATCACAAACAAATCAACAAAATCAAGGCTGTCGATCCCAAGGTCTTTTTTCAGATCGGCCGCCGGGTGTATCTGTGTTTCATCTATTTCAATTTCGTCAATCAGGAGCTGGTTTATCTTCCTGATAATCTCATCGTTTTGCATCTTTGTCGTTCTTTAACCGGTGCAAAAATAGCGATTTTTATTTAAGAAAGAAAGGATTATACTTTTCGGATGATTAGTGATGAATTGGTTCCGCCGAAACCAAATGAGTTGGAGAGGAATTTGTTGAATTCGAAGGCGGTTGTTTTTGAAGCAATGTTGAGTTTTTCCGTTGCTTCATCCGGGTTTTCGAAATTGATATTCGGGGCTACAAATCCGTTATTCATCATCAGGGTTGAATAGATCACCTCGCTGGCACCGCCCATCCACATTTCATGTCCTGTCATTGATTTGGTGCTGCTGACCAGCGGTCGTGAATTTCCGAAGATCCGGTCGATCGATCGCGCTTCATTACTGTCGCCAGCCGGTGTTGAGGTTGCATGGGCATTGATATACCCAATTTCCGAAGGCTTTACCTGGGCATCCCTGAGGGCTTTCTCCATCGCACGAACAGGACCGTCAACATTCGGCATGGAGATATGGTCTCCATTTGAAGAAAATCCATATCCGATCACCTCCCCATAAATGGTGGCGCCGCGTTTCATGGCTGATTCATAGCTTTCGATAATGACCGTTGCTGCCCCGCCGCTGGGAACGAGCCCGTCGCGGTCGCGGTCGAAGGGACGGGAGGCCCTGGTTGGTTCCGATTCCCTTGTTGAAAAGGCATTTAATGCATCAAAACTGGCGGTCGACTCCGGGTTGATCTCCTGGGCTCCGCCGCAGATGATCATCTCCTGCAGGCCCTGCTTGATCAGCAGGTATCCAATGCCGATGGCATGTGAGCCGCTTGCACAGGCACCGCTGAGGGTGAAATTTACTCCTTTAAGGCGGAAAATGACAGAAAGGTTCATCGAAACGGTCGAATTCATTGATTGGAAGATGTATCCCGATCCGATCATCATCGTATCTTTTTTCTGCCGGAGGATATCAACCGATTCAACCACCGGCACGGCCGAGCTGTCATTTCCGAAGAGAATGCCCACCTCGTGTGCATCCAGGAATGATTGTTCAATGCCGGCATGATGCAGCGCTTCAAGGGTCGAGATATAGGCATATTCGCCCTGGAGTGGTAATCCGATCCTCATCCTGCGATCGAGTATTCCTTTGAGCTGCGGCCGTTCCACCATTCCGGTGAGGGCAGAGCGGAATCCCATCTCTTTCCTGGCCTGATCAAAAATGATCCCTGAGCGTCCCTGGTACAACGAATCCTTCACCTCACCGAGATTTTTCCCGATCACTGAATAAATGCCCATTCCGGTGATAACGACGCGACTCATGTTAAATGGTAAAATAGTAAGATGGTGAAATTATGTAAGTTGTAAATGAAACAATCATAATTCGTCATTCGTACTTTAGGTATAAAGTCCCCCGTTAACGTTGATGACGGCGCCTGTTATGTAAGAAGCTTCCGGAGAGGCCAGGAATCCGACGATGGCGGCCACCTCTTCAGGTTTGCCAAAGCGGCCCATGGGAATCATGGCTTTCAGCTGAGATTCATCCAGGTCCTTGGTCATGTCTGTTTTAATAAAGCCGGGAGCAACCGCATTGACAGTCACGTTTTTCTTGGCTATTTCCTGGGCCAGCGCCTTGGTGGCACCGATCACCCCGGCTTTTGCCGCCGAATAGTTTGCCTGCCCGGGAAGTCCCTTGAGTCCCGACAACGAAACCACATTGACAATCCGGCCCGATTTATTGATGAGCATCTCTTTGATCAGGAAACGGGTAACATAGAGAAAACTGTGAAGGTTTGTGTCAATCACATCGTGCCACTCCTCATTTTTCATCCACATCACCAGGGCATCTTTGCGGATGCCGGCGTTGTTGACAAGTACCTGGATATATTCTCCCTGATGGGCGGCCTGCCAGGCTCCCAGCACCAGCTCGATTTCAGCCTGGGAAGCTACATTGAATTTCAGGATCTCCCCGTCTCCGCCCGCGGCACGAACCTGTTCAAGGGTGATTTCAGCTTCAGGTTGATTTGATTGGTAGTTGATCAGGACGAAAAAACCCATCCCTGCCAGTTTTAAGGAAACAGCCCTGCCGATACCCCGCGATCCGCCCGTTACGAGTGCATATTTCATATAATTCGTAATTCGTAATTATGATTAACCTTCAAGTGGGAACTTTGGTTTATTCTCAAGTATATAGTTCGCTATTTGTTGAATCTCTTTATACTTCGTGGTATCTTCAGTGAATTTTGGGACAATTTTACGCAAATCCTCGAACTTTTTCCGGGAATAGGTAGAAAGCCTGGACTTGAATTTCATAAAATCAATGGCCTGGAGAATCGCGATCATGTGAATGGACATGACAATATAGGTGTGGTCGATGACCCGCTTGGTCATCATGGCCGCATTGGTGCCCATGCTCACAATATCCTGGTTGTCGTTGTTATTGGTGATGCTGTGTATCGACATGGGAAAGCAAAGGGTTTGATTTTCAGCCACCGTTGATACTGCAGTGAATTGAACGCCCTGCATGCCCAGGTTGAAACCCAGTTTTCCAAGGTTGACAAATGGCGGGAGTTTCTGGTTCATTTTGTCATTCATCAGGTAATTGAGCTGACGTTCGGCAAGCATCGAAAGTTTGGTGATGGCAATTTTCAGCTTATCCATCTCGAGCGCCACATAGTCCCCATGGAAATTTCCGCCGTGGAAAACATCTTTGGCCTCACTGTCAATAATGGGATTGTCATTGGCCGAATTTACCTCATTGATAAGCACCTTTTCTGCATAGAGGATGGTGTCGAGAATCGGTCCGAGCACCTGGGGAACACATCTCAGTGAATAGTATTCCTGCACCTTATGGATGAACACTTCAATCTCTTCGGTTTTCCCGTTATATAAATGGTCGGCCCGGCCCCTGATGAGGTCGCTGTCCTGGAGGATCGAACGCATCATTCTGGCCACCTGATTCTGCCCGTAATGTGATTTCACCTTGTTCAGGCCTTCGGAAAAATGATCATCATATGATTCCACAATCTCATTGATCATGGAAGAGGCCAGCACTCCCCAGTCGAGCAGGTTTTTGGCATGCACCAGGTTGATCATCCCGATGCCGGTCATGGCGGAGGTCCCATTGATAAGGGATAGTCCTTCGCGGATATGCATTTTGATGGGGGTCAGCTTTTCCTTCAGAAAAACATCCTTAGTGGGTTGCAGTGTGCCTTTGTACCAAATCTCACCCTCGCCGATCAGGTTCAGGGCAAGGTGTGCCAGTTGCACAAGGTCGCCGCTGGCGCCTACACCGCCATGTTCAGGAATGTATGGGTTGATGTTCCGGTTGATCAGTTCTTTTAGCAACTCAACCACCTCAACATGGATGCCCGATTTAGCCTGCATAAAGGTATTCAGCCTGGCCAGCATGGTGGCCTTGACGTAAATGGCAGGCAGGGATGTGCCACATCCTGCGCTGTGACTGCGGATCAGGTTATATTGCAGTTGAAGTTCACTGTTGGCTTTAATTTTATACTGAGCCATGGGCCCAAGACCGGTATTGATCCCATAAATCACCTTCCCTTTGGCAAAATCCTTCAGAAACTGATAGTTTGCCTTTACCTTAGTGACAGCTTTAGGGTCGAGTTCAATCTTCTCTTCAAGGAAAAGAATTTTGTAGAAATCGTCGGGAGTAAGTTTCTGTATTCCTACGCTTATCATGGTTTTGCTTGTTTTTCCTGTGCGGATCATATAATCCGAAAATCAAATTTGCAAAGGTATAATTTTTTTTGAAAAAAATGTTATCTTTGCACCCCGAAACGAAGAACGAGAAACGATGGCTTTCTTACTGAAATCGTAAATCGTAAATCGAAATTCGAAAATAATATTGGCCCCGTAGCTCAACTGAATAGAGCATCTGACTACGGATCAGAAGGTTGGGGGTTTGAATCCCTCCGGGGTCACTAGAAAAACAGCCACTTGCAGATAAAAATGTAGGTGGCTTTTTTTGTTTTTTCAAGCATTTTTCAAGCACTCAGATGAAATTAGAATTTTTCACTTCTTTAAGATTCTCAGGTCAGCATTAAGCTTTGATGTAATAAGCCGAAATTTGCCATCAAATAAGAAAACCCTAAAATCAGCTCAAAAATACAAGAAAAATGGTGTATTTCCCTCGGGTATTAACAAATCAAAATCCCTTGTCATGTTGGTATAAATCTGATGTAAATTAATGTAAAATACAGATTATCAGATAGTAAGCTATCATCCTACTTTTGGAGCAGGAGGTCGCAAGTTCGAATCTTGCAAACACTGACCGACCTTACGTGATTTCCAGACTGGTTTTGAAGAAGATGGTCAACCAAAACCGGCAAACCGCCCATTTATTCCTGCTTATCGATTAGATCTGTCGCTCATTAAACAAGTAAATATCCCCTTCAAGGATAGGATTTCCCTGGAATTTGGTGAAGAGGTAACCGTCGGAAGAAGTTGCAATCCCGATGGCCCTCCTTCCGGTTTTACTATATGCCGAATAAAACAGATAAATTGAATCCTGATACTTCAGCGTGAAGGAACTGAGCAGCAATAAGTCAGCCCGGAGCAGCCGTAGTTCCATCGAAACCGAGCTCTGTTCTGCCCTCAGTCTGATGATCTGATTATCAACAAAGTCGCTGCGGGCAGACTCAAAGACCAGGCTGATGTTGAAGAGTTGAAGAAAATTCATTACAAAAGGTAAGCCGTTTCGCCGGGGATGATTACAATGTGATCAGAAATGACGTCAGGCTTTGTTTCTGGTCGAGTTCCAGCTTTTGCCTGATCCGGTGGCGGGTCATGTCTACGCTTGATGAAGACAAATTAAGCAGGCGGGCAATATCTTTAGTGGCAAGATTGGTACGGAGCAATGCACAAACCTGCAATTCGGTCCTGGAGAGGGTAGAGCAACGAGTAAGCAGGTTGTCATTGAATGATTTATGCAACTGTGTGAACATGACCTCAAAGTCAGCCATAGGTTCCCGGCCGGCTTCGCGGGAAATATCATTTAACGCCTGAATGTAATCGTTTTGGTCTTTTTTATTGGGTAATTTATTGTGAAACCGGTTCATCTTATCCTGAAAAGATTGGTTAAGCTGAAAAAGCTCAATCCGTTGTAAGGTTTGATAAACCAGGTCCTGCTCTTTCTTCTGAACTTCGATTTGAAGTTTGTCAACTTTCGCCTCTTTCAATCGGGCCTGCACCTGGATTTTCTCAAGTTCAATTTCTTTCAGCCGTTTATCCTTTTCAGCCTGCTCCTTTTTCAATTGAAGGTTTTTTCGTTTTTGGATCAGTAGAATGATAATCAGAACACTTAAAAAAAAACCTGCCGCCAGAGTCCCTGCCAGAATTCCCTGTCTCAGCCGGGAAGCTTTTATATCTTTTTTAAGTAATTGGTTTTCAGCTTCTTTTTGTGTTATTTCGAAGCTGATGGTTAGTTCTTCTATCATTTTTGCTTTCTGAAGAGATAGCAGGGTATCGTGCAGTATGGTGTATTTTTTATAATACTCCAGGGCAAGCCTGTCTTGCCTTAGTGTATCATAGACCTTGAAGAAAGATTGGCATATCTGAGACTGCAGATCCTGGTCTCCTGCCAGGGAATTAAGCTGTGCAGATAAGGCCAGGTTGGTCAGAGCATCCTGCCATTTACCCGTGGTGATATTGATGCCAGCAAGATCATAGAATAAAGAAGCTTCTGCCCAGGTATTTTTGATCGACCTTATAAAAGGCAATGACTTATTGAACCAATCGGTTGCTTTGCTGAAGTCACCTTTGGCCTTGTACATTTTGGCCATGTTTGTACTTACAACCGCCATCCCGAATGTATTTCCGGAAGATGTATAATAGTCCATCGCCTCGTTAAAACAGGCCTCAGCTTCGGGGAACCTCCTCAGTGAGGTATAGGTTAATCCAAGGTTAACGGAAATATCAACCAGCATTCGCTGGTTCTTTTCCCCGGCAAAGATTTCTTTCGCCTGCAAACCTGCAGAAAGTGCGAGATCATATTTATACAGTTGCTCATAAACAAGGCCGAGGCTCATATAAACCCGGGCCAGGTTTGCTTTATTCTTATTTTGCTGATAGAATGGAATTACTTCCAGATAACATTTCAGGGCTTTTTCAAACGAACCATTCTGTGACCAGGCTATGCCCAGGTTGGTCAACACCATTGCATACCCGGGTTTATTCGAAAGGGAATCATAAATTCCCGAGCTTTCGATGAGCAGGGCAATTGCCTGTTTACTTTGCTGCATCATTGAAAGAATGACCCCCATGTCGTTCATGGCTTCGGCTTCGAGTGAACGGTTTTTAAGTTCTGCGGCGAGTTGATTTTCTTTACGGGCGTAATCCAGTGATTGTACAGGATCACTTTGTTGTAATAGTATTGAAAGGGTTTTAAGCGCTTTGAATTTTGCTTCTCCTGACGACGTTTTTACAATCATCAGCAGGCTGTCTTTATTCGCCTGGGGGTACGAGGGAGGTGAGATAAAAAATGCAAGGATGAATAATACGCTGGTGATGAAGGTACCTGCTAATGGTGTTTTATGCATGTAAGCTCTTATCTTCAATTTATGATTTACCGTGCCAGATTTAGCGAGGACCAAGTTAAACAAAAAACAACGTGATGGTAAGGAAAAAAAATCCCGGTCTTTTGGACCGGGTGAGGAGCGTAAATTTCATATAAAAAGTTACACGAGATTTTTTTTCTTCTGGTTTAAAGCCGATAACATGATGAAAGGTGGAGACTTCGAAGCTCCATGACCTGCCTTTTTCAAGTAATAAACGATCTTTCGGTTTTCTTTCATCCGCGATTAACTCTCTGTATTTCTACTATTTAATTTTTGGAGAAATTCTGGTTTTCTGATATAATTTACCGAATAACAAAATTTACATACCTGATTATCTGAATTATACAACATTTTGCAAGAAAATGTAAAGATTTTACATGGGTTTGGGGGTTGACTTCGATGATGAACACGGTCTACCTTTGGCGCTGATCAAAAAGAACCCTCGTGGCTACCCATCAATCTACAATGCCTGCAATTTTAGTTTCGCGGAAAGCAGGAGCGGAGCTTAACGACATTGCCCTGCTGCTGGAGCGCAATGATATAAAAATTCTGATGGCTGAAAGCGGGCCTGAAACAATTAAACAGTTCTGCAATCACCCGGAAACCGATCTGGTACTGATTAATGCAGATCTGCCGACCATCAATGGTTTCGATACCACTTTAATGATCAGGCAGCTTAATAAAGATATTCCGATTATCCTTTTCATAAATTACAGCAACCACGATTCGCTGCGTTTGGCTACCATGGTAGGTTGCACGCGGATACTGCAAAATCCGGTTGACCCGGATGAGCTGGACACCATTGTTGAACAGTACCTCATTAAATCGGAAATTGAAGCGTAACCCAAATAATAATTAACATTAACCCATAACTCTAAACCTATGAAAACAAAAACCCTTTGGAAATCAATCGCTTCGGTGGTATTACTGATGGCGATGATCGTTCTTGTTGCCGTGTCGTGCAAAAAGAAGGAAGACGACACCGCCACCCCTTCAACCCCAACTCCCACAACCGTCGTTCCCTCGATTCAGAACCGGCTTCTTCAAATCAGGACCTATAAGGAGATCAGGGATGGGAGAACCCTCCCAGGTTATATTTTAGGAGGAGCAGGAAGCAGTCTTTCAGAGATTGACTGGCAGGCCGATTTCTTCGCTATTGGAGATATTATGTGGGATATCCATGATTACAAACATACCGAAGCAGAATTCCAGAAAATAGATAACCAGCTGTCTTCCATGCAAAGTCAGCTAACCCAGATCTCGGCCCAGTTGAATGAACTGGCAGTGGAACTTCAATTGGGAGTTGTGGATATAGAAGCATGGATATCCAATTCGGCGGTTCATCCGTTCATGGTTGATATTGCCACCAAATTCCAGGATTCAACATCCCAGTATTCGCTGATGTACTTCCCCGCAATGGCAGCCCGGATCAAGAGAGGAGACCCTACGGCAATTCCTTTAAAGACCCTTCAGACCTTTGAACTGACTTACGTTCTGGAAAATAACAACCCAAATGTCACAAACAACATCAACCAGCTTTTCGATCAGATCCAGAACCAGAACGCCCTGAAGATATTTACCCAGAAAATCTGTCTGAACGACGGGGTACAATCCCAGGCCAATCTCCCGGGGAACGTGATGAATGCCTATCTGATGCTGGAAGGGTATTTTTGCCAGATCCTGAATTACCAGCTCCAGGGGATGACCATCGTGGCCAACGTGGATAATGCGATAGACTCAACCCACGCTACCTGGAAAACAAAGCTCACAGGTTTCCAATCGATGATCAAAACCGAACTGGAGCAATTTCTTACTACTGTTGATTACCTGAATTTAAACCTGTACGATTACAGGAATCAGACTCAATATACCAATGATGCCACCATTACGAACTGCCAGCTGGGGATAGCCCCCGATGAAGTGTTTCTCGATGTCAATGCAAGGGCCCAGTTCCTGTGCAATGTGGTCCTGGATGCATTCGCACTGCCCTATCCAAGCGTAGGGGTTAAAATAGTCACGCCGCACAACTACACCGACGGGATCAAACCCATTGTCAATACAATTAACTTAACCGTCGGAGGCAGCAATCCCTCAACCGTTAACTGCGTCAATTCGCCTAACGGACTCAACAGCCAGTTCCCGAATACTACCTATAACTCCTCCACTTATTACTGCAATCCCGATAACCACTGGAATGTTTACAGGCTGACCCAGGGCAATGTCCTATCGGGCAGCCCAGCCGTCGTGGTCCAGGACGGAGGCGATAAAAGTAGTCCGTGGGCACACGACAGCCAGATAACGGGTAACGTTAAGGTGCTCTATTATAACCCCATGAATGGAAAATCCTCACCAACCAAAGACAGCACCTATTCCATGCCGTTTGCATTCTTTTCGGCTGTATGGTACTGGGGATACCAGTTTCCCATGCATGCCAGCCCCAATGGCTGGGCAAGCATTTGGGCCCCCGGGATTGAGGCTCCTTTAAACAAACCATTGGATAATCCGGGTGTTTTGGTTTTTGATTTTATAAGTCAAAGTTATGTCAGTTACACATCTCAGTATTTATCGTATTTTACTTATCCTTCCAGCCACCAGGTGGGTTATAATGGAAACATGTGCCCTTCCAATGGCGGAGATGGGGAATTAGCTACGTTTCTTTTTACTTCGATGACAACAAATGCAATCATCCCCTATAATTCCGCATCCGGAAGTATGCTGTTCTCTGCATATGCAAGCGATTCTCCGGATTTCAGCAATGACAGTGGAAGCGAGTTCTTCACATGGGCAGGAGACAATTATGGAGATCAGATCCACATGCCTTATGCCTCCAATCAAAATATTGTTACTATCGTAGCCAATAGTACATTGGACCGGTCGGGCTTCTCTTCGGTAAATCTAACTCCATTATTACAGTATTATCTAAACTACGGTCTGCAATTTCGTGATGACAATGCATCTTCTCAATCGAACCATGAAATGAGTTTCTTTTACAGTGGATCGGTAGTCTATAAAGACACCTATCCGATTACGAAGTGATGTGATGGAGGACTGGGTGTGGGAAAAGTGATGCTGAAAAATTGTGAGACATCCAGGTAACATGGCAGAGAAAATAGTTAAAAAATAGGAATGAAACTATAATCTTAATTCCAATGAAAACCAAAATCTTAATCATTCTGTTCTCAATTTTAAATATGGCAGCCCTACAGAATGCCCGGTCCTGCACCATCTTCCGCATGAAGGCCAAAGACGGGAACATCACCATTGCCCGGTCGATGGAGTTCGGGGTAAACCTGGGCTATGACCTGATCGTCGTTCCCAGGAATAAAGCGTTTGTAAGTCCGTCGCCCGTGAGCAGATCGGGAATAAAGTGGACAACGCAAAACGGATATGTGGGTGTTGCCAACATGGGGATGGAGTTCGGCGTGAGCGACGGGATGAACGAAAAGGGGCTCTCGGTGAGCGTGCTCTGGTACGAAAGCGATATGCAGTACCAGAGCGTCGCACCGGCCGACAGCAGCAAAGCCCTGGCCCAGGCTATGTATTCGGACTGGGTGCTGGGCAATTTCAGCACGGTAGAGGAGGTCAGGTCGGCCACTTCAAAGGTGAAAGTATTTTTTTATTCCGACCCGACAAAGATGAAGATGGCGCTCACAGTCCATTTCATCGTATACGACGCCAGCGGCGGCTGTATCGTGGTGGAGTACGACAAGGGACAGTGCAACATATACGACAACCCGCTGGGAATCATGACCAACTCGCCCTCCCTGCCATGGCACTACACCAACCTGCGCCAGTATGTCGGGCTCGAAAATATCAATCCCATCGAGATAAAAGCGGGTGGTTTTTCATTCACACCCACCGGACATGGCGACGGCATGCAGGGTATTCCCGGCGACTATACCCCACCCAGCCGGTTTGTACGACTGGCCATGTTCGAAAAGTTCGTCACCCTCCAGCCCGATGCCGCCTCCAACCTTAACCTTTGCCAGCACGTGATCAACACCTTTTCCATCCCCTTTGGGATTATTGTTGACAAGGATGCAAATGGGAACATAGTATCCAACGAATCAACCCAGTGGGTTACCTTTCGCGACCTGACGAACCGGCAGTTTTATTTCAAGACTTACGAAAATCCAACCCTCCGCAAAATCGACCTGACAAAGCTAAATTTTTCGGGAAAGGAGGTGAGACGAATAGCTATGTATGGTTCACAGGAGACCTTTGTTGATGTGACGAAATAACCCGAAACCCGAACCGGAGCGAATTGGAATTACTCGGAGCCAGTTAGTGACTGGCTTTTTTTGTGTCCTTTATCAACCATAGTATACAAGCCGGAGTATCTGACCACCTTGCGCCGATTTAAACCGGCAGCCGTATCTGTCTGTTTTAAAGATATTTAGACTTGTCTATTCCGTTCGGCAGGGGGTGGTCAATTTAGACGGTACATCCACTCCCGCTCCCGGCGTTTATCTGCAATATAAATAACCGTTTTGCCATCGTCAAGGAGGACAGGGTACTTATTGGCCAATGAACCAGATGAAAGTTTTGACTTTGGAACTTTGGAAATCACCGCGTGAATATGAATAGCAATACCACGTATTACCTCCTGATCACCTTCTTCACCTTTGAAATTTCTTTGCTCTGGAACCAGAAATAATAAACCCCGGGTGACAGGTTCGCAACAGAAACGTTGATCTCCTTTCGGCCGGTTGATTTTTTTTCCGAAGCGATCTGTTTCTGAAATTGCCCCAGCTGGTTATACAGGGAAACCTGGTAATCCATCTCCTTTGGCAATTCAAAGGCAATGGTAACTTCATCGCCCGTGGGATTGGGGTAACAACTTAAAAACCGATCTCCCTTTGGATCCTTCAGATCATCAATGGAATAGATGTTTTGCGATTCGGTGATCCTGTTGCCCGATGCATCATAAAAATTGATCAGGGTGTCATTATCCTGAATGATCATGTGCAACTCACCCCTGGCGTTATATCCATAATCGATCACCTGGGTTTTCTGGGCGTAAGCCGAAAGATTTATGGTG